>JAEAME010000020.1_pt1 | contig 276731 bp, 244 predicted proteins | sample 8958731 | NCBI WGS metagenome assembly JAEAME01 (sample SAMN16933194, study PRJNA681113) | bioreactor sludge metagenome | isolation source: anerobic bioreactor sludge (Control) | place: India:Bengaluru | collected 2018-10-24
CGTTTGAAAATTTAGTTTAAAAAACATCTTAAAAATATTCATTATGAAAACAACACTCAAAATTTTCGCTCTCACAGTAGCCCTCTTCGGAATCACCAACATTTCTTTCGGACAAAACACTGCAGAAGCTACTGCAGCAGCTGGTGCCAGAATTATCACCCCCATTACTATCGAAAACAACAAGGCTTTAGAATTTGGCGATATTGTTGCCGGAGCCAATACGGTCACTGTTGATCCTGACGGTGTCAGAACCGGAACTAACGAAGATTTATTTCTTAGTGTAGGCCGCACTCCTCAAGCTGCTCAGTTTACTGTTAGTGGAGAAAAAAGCCTTGCCTATTCAGTTGTTATTGACGAAAGTGAAACACTTACACAAGAAGACGGAACAGCTACAATGACCATAGATGAATTCACTCATAATTCCACAGGAACTCTTAGCGCAGACGATGGCACTGAGGTGTTTTCAGTAGGAGCTAACCTGACGGTAAGTGACTCACAAGCCTCTGGGGTTTATGCAGGAGAATTTAAGGTAACTGTAACTTACGAATAATAATAGTTCCACAACAATATATTTCCTCGGTCGCTCCTTCCGCATGGATGGAGCGTTCCGGGGAAAATTAAAAAAACAAAAGACTATGAAAAAACTGACACTTCCCCTGATATTTAGCCTGCTGTTCATCGGGTTTTCCCTGAGCACCTACGCATTTGATCCGGACCCCGTCGTTACTGCGACTGCTACCGCCGAACTGGTCGAGGCACTTGCTGCCGAAGAGGTGGCCCAGCTGAATTTTGGTCGTTTTACTGCCGGTGCCAGTGGCGGAACCGTTGTTATTGCCAACACCGCTGCCGGGACCATGAACATTACCGGGACTGTATCCACTATAGGCGGCGGGAGCCCCAGTTCGGCATCATTTAACATTTCCGGACATGCCAACCAGGAAGTAACCGTTACCCTGCCGGCCGACGGAGCTGTCAACCTTACGCATGCCACTACCACAGATGTGATGAACGTGGCCACATTCTCAGTTTCCGATGCAAGCCCCCTGCTGAATGCTTCAGGAGAAGCCACCATATTCGTGGGCGGAACCCTGACTGTTCCCAACACCAGCATAGCCAGAGGCGTTTACACCGGGACCTATAACGTAACTTTCGCCTACCAGTAACAGATGCTCCATAAACCGGGTTATACCACCGAACGCTTCTCCGTTTGAGAGAGGCGTTTTTTGATAAAAAATAAACGTCTTGACTCACATCAAATGCAACAAACACATACGGATTCTGATGGCAGTGCTGTTTCTGGGCTCTTCCCTGCAACCATTACGGGCACTGGACCCCGATCCGGAAGTCACCGGCAAAGTGTTTGCTGAGCTTATAGATGTGCTTTCGGCCAGTGAATCATCGGCCTTGAATTTCGGACGCTTTTTTATTGACGGCCAAAGCGGCGGAACCATAATCATAGAAGCATCCAGCTCGATGGTCAGAACCTCTACAGGGTCGTCCTTACACCTTGCATCGGGAGGGGACCCCGGTCCGGCCATCTATGAAGTGCTTGGGTTTCCCAATTACAGTGTAACCATTACCCTTCCCGGAGAGTCAACACTCACACATGGCACCAATCCGGCCCACCGTATGACGGTGGACAGCTGGGAGGTTTATCCTTCGCACACGGTCAGACTGGATGTGAGCGGCAAAATGACCTTTTACCTGGGCGCCGTGCTGCGCGTGCAGAATTTGTCTCAAAATCCGGTGGGGGTATACACCGGAACTTACGCGGTCACTTTTGCTTACAATTAGTGTTCTCTTATTCAGTTGATCCGTTACTTTTCATTTTTTTATTATATTTGTAGCCATTGTATACGAATTAATTTGCGGATCATGTATAAATCTAAAAAAATCGTTTTTTTGCTGGCTTTGTTTTTTATGGCCGGTGCCATCACACCCCGGGCCTTTGCCCAGGGCAATTTGCTGGTCACACCGCGGCGTGTGGTGTTTGACGGATCCCGCAGGGTGATGGAATTGAACCTGGCTAATACAGGACGGGATACGGCACGTTACAATATTTCTTTTATTCAGTACAGGATGACGCAGGAAGGCACTTTTGAAGAAATTACAGAACCTGATCCCGGTCAGTTTTTTGCCGATAAGCACATTCGTTTTTTCCCGCGCTCTGTAACCCTTGCACCCAATGAAGCCCAGACGGTCCGCATGCAGGTTGTGGGAAGGGAAGGCCTGGAACCGGGCGAATACCGTTCCCACGTATATTTTCGCGCTGTTCCCAATGAAGTGGCTCTGGGCGAGGATGATCCCAACCGGGATACCACCTCGGTAAGCGTCAGGCTGATACCCATCTTTGGGATTACCATCCCTGTGATCATCCGCGTGGGAGATTCCGCCAGAGAGGTGTACCTGTCTGATTTGGCCCTGGAAAAAGGTGAAAATGGAAGCCTTTATCTAAAAATGAGTTTCAACCGATCCGGAAATATGTCTGTTTACGGTGACCTGAATGTAACCCATGTCGGGGCCAACGGTACGGAAACCCCGGTGGGCGTGGTCAACGGGATAGCCGTATACACACCCAATACCATCAGAAATTTCCGTATAGAATTAAACAATCAGTCCGGGGTGGATTTCAACTCGGGCAAGTTGCTGGTTACCTACACCGCCCAATCTGACCTCAAGCCGGAAACATACGCGACTGCGCAGCTGGAGCTGCCCTGACTCCCTTGTTAATCAAGATCTGATGAAACTAAAATGCCTATTCGCTGTTATAATGCTCCTGCTGGCAGCACAGACATTCAGGGCGCGGGGTCAGGATATGATGTATGTCGAAATCCTTAACCCTTTCAATTTTGGTAAGGTAGCCGTTACCGGCTGGTCGGGGTCTGTGTCAATACAAGTGGCTAACGGGAATTTCAACCGTTTGGCCACAGGAGATGTGGTACTTAAAGATGTAGGCAATTACAGTCCGGCAACCATACAAATCTCTCTGGATAAACGCGCAAAAAATTATAAACTGACTCAGATTGTCCCCCCTAACCAGGTAACACTAACCAGGCAAAGCGGCAGTCAGACTATAACCATCAGTAATATCACGTACTGGCCTGTTCCAAATTATCACCTGTTAAAACACAATCCGCTAACCATATACCTTGGTGGGACCATCCAGCTGTCCGATTACCTGACCAATCCCGGTGGAATATATAACGGGACCATGACCCTTACCATTGTTTACGAATAACTGCACCCACCGGAACATCCGTCCCTATAGCTCTCTTATAAAAGCCAGAATGAAGAAAACGTATTTGTTTATCGTTTGTTCTCTTGGTATCCTTCAGGCAGCGGGCCAGTACCGCATGGCAACTGAACCGGAACCTTCGGGGATCCGTGTTTTTACAACCGCCGATGAGGCGTTTACATTATGGCTGGACGGCTTTGTGCACCTGGAAGGGGGCGTGTTTTTCGGGTATTACGAGGATTACGATCCCATCCCCAATGGCGGTGTAGTTCGCAATGCGCGCCTGGCGCTGAAAACAGCATTTGCAGACGGTTGGTCTGCCCTGTTCGAGGCAGATTTTTCCAAGCTCAAGCCCCGCATCACCCAGGCTTTCATCCAGTATTCGGGAATCCATAACCTGTACATCAAAGCGGGGCATTTTGAAAGCCTCTTTTCTATGGAAGGCGCTCTCCTGCCCCGGGAACAGGCTTTTCTTGAAAAACCCATGGTTATCACAGCCATGGTCCCGGTGGATTTACTGGGTATCCAGTTCAGCACCAACCAGTACTGGTTTATGGGTTCCCTGGGAATTTCCTTTGATAAGGCGCTTTACCCCCGCCAGAACCCCAAAGCAGATTCCATCCTGACCGCTTCCTTTGACTCCCGCTCCGTTATGGCAAAGGCTGTGGCCATGCCTTTTGTCAACCGCAAAGACCTGGGACTTCATCTTGGAGCGGGCGCTTCTTATAAATTTCCTGTAAAGGACCCGGTTACCGGATCATACCCGGCCATACGCTACCGCCTGGGCAATGTGTCTTATATCAACCGCCACCAGTACCTGGACACTTATGTGATAAACAATATACGCAGCCAATTCCTTCTCAAGGGTGAGGGGGGGTTTTATTATAAGGGATTGCGGATCCAGGGAGAATACATCCACAATATGACCAACCTGGGCAAGCCCCTGACCGGGGTTGACGGCCCGGTATCTGTGTTAAACTTCAAAGGCTTTTATGTCCAGAGTGGGTTCCTGCTCTTCGGGGGCAGGCAACGCTACGATACCACAACGGGCCTGTTCATGAATCCGTCCCGGGGGCGTAAATGGGGAGACGTGGAATTGCTGGCCCGGTACGATTACCTGGACCTGAATTACGATCCCATAAAAGGAGGGGCCTCACAAAATTATACGGCCGGTATCACCTATTACATAAATGACCATGTGAAACTGATGGCCAATTACATCTATACAGACAACGACCGGTACGCCAATGGAGCGGGACAATTCTTAATTGGACATGACGCTTACGGATACCCCTCGGCCGACTATTCTCAGATTATTGAAACCATAAGGGAGGCAGGGGTTGATTTCCACACCATTTCTCTTCGTTTTGAAGTGACTTTTTAATAGGTAAACAATAACCTGCTTTTTGACTCAGGCTCACTTCAGACGTTTAAAAAAGGGGTGGCTATCAGCGCACAGATTGTAGGACCGACTTGCGGGCCAGGCCAAAACAGACGAGGACGGTCGCTAAGCACAGAAAACTGAGGACAGCCATCCAGGTAGAACGGATTTCAGGTGTAAAAGGAGGATAAATCAAAAAAGGCAGGGTTGCTGCCAGTAAGACGGCAGAGATAACTATCAGTACCATTGAGCTTCTGCTTTTAATTGCCCTATAGATCTTAATGGCAAGGATTAATTGCATGTTATAGGCCATGACCAGCAACATCGCTGTAAGCTGAACGGCGAAAAGCTCCAGGTACGGTCTCAGAAACAGTATGATCAATGCCAGAATCATGGCTAAGAGCCCAATATAAAGCAGGAATTTCAGAGGTCTTGTTCTTGCTTCCGGATGATGTACCCTGTCCATTCCCCATGTCACAAATGCCGCTTCGCCTCCCACGATGAACAATATGGCCAGCAGAACAATATGGCATTGGGGTGTAAATAAACACAATATGCCGGCAATCAATACCAACAATGCAGTAACAAGATTCATATAAACAAGCCGAATATCTGGAATGCTCATTTGAATGGTTTGGATTTTGAACTAAAACAAATATAAGACCTTTTTAAACATCTTATGCACAAAATGTAAAAAATCATATCTTTATTCCAAAATAATGACCAATTAATTCACTATACTATGAAGATCATTTCCTATAAAGATTTTGAGACATCAAACAATCCCCATGGGGTAGATGCCCGGATAATTTTCAACACAGACGCCGTACAGGTAGTTCATATTGCCCTCGGGAAAGGAGAAGGGCTGAAACTCCATACCACTCCAATTGATGTTTTTTTTTACATTCTGGAGGGTGAAGGATCCATTGAGATAGGGGATGAAATCAGGAAAGTGTCCAAAGACATGCTCATTGACAGTCCAAAAAACATCCCCCACCGTCCTTTTAACCAGGACAGCGACATATTCCGGCTGCTTGTTATCAAATTAAAAAAGCAGACTGTCCGTTCCTGATCCTTTGATGCTTGTCCTGACCCTGTTCTGATACAGTCCGGAAACCCGATTCTTGAATGTTTGCAGGGAGCATGGCTTGTTCCCCGGCCCTGCCTGCAAATTAAAAGCCGAGTTCCCTTTCAATGGGAGCCAGGGCCGCAAGTGCCAGTGTAACAAACTCATCCAGGGTAATGCCCATCTTCTCGCACTCCAGGATCGTATCGCGGTTAACCGAGGCGGCAAAGATCTTTTCTTTCATACGCTTTGTAACCGATTTAGGCTTGACACTGGAAATCTTTTTATCCGGATAGACAAGCGCCACGGCAAAGATAAGCCCGGTGATGGTCTCTCCCGCTGCCAGGGCATGCTGGAACAAAGTTGAGCGTTTCCTGCTTCCGGTGGCTTTTTCATTATGCATGCCAATGGCATCCGGAACTTCGGGCGGAAGGTCCTCACCCTCCAGCATAAGCACTCCTTCCGGACCATGCCTTAAGGGATGGGCGCCTGTAATTTCCACATCAATATCGTGTAACAGCCCGGCTATGCCCCAGGTATCTTCATCTTCCCCGAACCGGTGGGCCAACGCCCTGAGAACGGCTTCGGAAGCCAGACTGTGGGCAATCATTCTGGGATTGGCTATTTTTTGGCAGAGCAGGTCCAGGTAGTATTCGCGGGATTTCATATCGTCCGGCCGTATGGTTTTATTCAACAAGCGCAAAAATCATCTCGCCTTCCGGCATGACCAGCCTGAGGGTCGTTTCTGTTGGAAAATACAGGAACAGTTCCCCCAGCATTTCAAAGTCGGGAGAAAGAGCCATTGTCATACGATTCCCGTCCTTGCTCAGGTTAAAAAATATCTGCAGGGGATACCCATCATTAATAACCCCGTTTGTAAACTTACTGTACTCCATCATCCCGTATACGTTATATCCCCTGTCATAGACAAAAAACCAGCGGGGAGGCACATAAAGGGTGTCAAGGATTAGTGTTGCGGTCTGCGCCTGATCGTCAGGGTCCTCCGCCATATAAACATTGCCCTGGAGTCTGTTCAGTATCTGAGTCTGGGCAGCTGTATAATTAAAAGTTGTTTCCTGGATAGTACAACCAGCAGAGAATAGAAGACCTGTAACAGCAATACTGTATAATATCAGATTTTTCATAACAGCAATAGGTTTTAAAGCGATAAAATGACATGATAAAGATACAAAAGTATTGACAGGTTTCACTTATCATTATTTTTTATATATTTACTACATGTTAATCAATTCAATGTAAGTATTATGAAGACTCTGATTGTTGCATCTGTTTTATTTGCACTTCCCCTGTGCCTTGCCGCACAAACAAATTTTGACCACATCAAAATATCGGGAAGGCAGGGAGAATACATAACTGTTTTAAATGTCTCATCCGCCTCCATCGAATACGAAAATTCGTTTGGCGTGAAAAAAACAATTCCTGTAAGCGATGTGGATTTTCTGGAGTACGACGGCAAGGTGGTTTACTACATGTACAGGAAAAATGACCATGATGTCTATGATGAATACCTGCAGCGGATATCCCGCCGGGACCCGGAAAAATTGCTGGAAAAAGGAGCAAAGGTTTATGTGCCGCTCAATTACGGAGAAAGCCGCTGGGAGATCATGGGTTGCATTAACACCCGCAAAATGCTTGAAGAGGACCACGCCGATTTCTGGAAACTGGCCGATACCGAATACGAAGCCGAAATCATACTTTATTACGTGGTAAGATACGACAACGATGATATCCATCACTATTATGTGATTGAAACACGTGATGGTGAAACAATCTATAAATCAGACGAAGAAGATATTGACGGAGGCTGGAGGGCTTCCTGGGATGTAAGCCGGGAACACGTAGAGGATCTGTTGGACAACATGATCAAGGACATCGACTAAAAAGGTGCCTTTTACTAGTTGTACGCATTCCAGCGGCTCATTTCATCCATTGGCTTTCGCTTCTTAGCTTTTACTGGTGTTTCTGAATAACCGAGCGAAATGATCAGCGGTATGCGCCTTTTTCTGTTGATGTTCAATAATTCCCTGATCTTCTTTTCATCAAACCACCCTATGATACAGGTTCCCAGGCCTAATTCAGCCGCCTGCAGACAAAACTGGCCGATTGCCAGTCCCACATCATAATGACAGAAAATTTTGTCTTTCACCTTACCTCCCAAAGATGAAAAAAGATTCTCTTTCTCCAGGACCACCACAACCATCACGGGTGCCTGATAGGTGAATTTGTTCATTCCAAGGCTGGCCGTACAATCCGCCACCCGGTTCTTCAGTTCCGGCTCATCCACCACAATAAATTTCCAGGGTTGGGAGTTATTGGCCGAGGGGGCAAGGCGGGCCGCCTCCAGGCAAGCAATGATTTTTTCTCTTTCAACGCTCCGGTCCGAATATTGACGGACACTCTGGCGTAATTTGATTAATTCCGAAAAATCCATACGCAAATATACGAAGGATGAGTCTTTTCGTGATAAATTTTGGCCATTATAATAAAGAGACTTAAAAAGTAACAATAATGTCTTACTTTTATAAAGATTTTAACCTAATTAATTCATAACAGTATGAAACATTTTCTATTTACAGCACTGGCACTCCTGCTTGCGTGCTCAGCTTTTGCTCAGGTTGCGGATTCTACGGAAAAAGAGCAGATCCGCTACAATCAGTACGGGGTACCAGTTAATCGCAAACCGTTATTTTCCGAAGAGCGCAACGGTGTCCTGGTATTTGAATCCAGGAATGAAGACTACAAAATCTGGCTTGACAGCCGGGTTCAGGTAGACGGGGCCGCATTCTTTGGTGAAAACCCGGATTACGATCCTATAGGCAACGGCGTTTCCATACGCCGGGCAAGATTTGCCGTCAAAGCCCAGGTAACAAAAGACTGGTACGGAGAAGTAGACCTTGATTTTGCAAACGGCATTCTGGAACTCAAAGATGCTTTCCTGATGTATAGCGGTATTAAAAATCTGGAAATCCAGGCTGGTAACTTTAAGGAAGGATTTTCTATGGAATCTACAACCACCTCGCGTTACCTGCCGTTCATGGAGCGGCCCATGGTGGTGCAGACCTTTGCCCCGTCCCGCCATATAGGTGCCCAGTTGAAAACCAATCTTAACTGGTTCATGGCCGCTGCCGGTGTATTCTTCCAGGCTGTGGAAGACGCCGAGATCCGCACCAACGTGGAAGACAACAACAAAGATTACGGACGCAGTACCGGCTATTCCGTTACCGCCAAAGTAGTTGCCATGCCTTTCTATCAGGACCGCCATAAAGGCTTGCACATAGGGCTGGCCGGTTCTTACCGGACTCCCAAATCGGATATGGCTACCAGCGAATTCGGCGGTGTCCGCTACAGCACACGCACCGCCACCTCCATCAACCGCAAAAAATACATAGACACCGATGTTATCAAAGACGTTCATCATGACCTGCTTTACGGAGCCGAGCTGGCTGCTTATTTCGGAGGGTTGCGCATGCAGGGTGAATACATAGGTAATCTTACTTTTCTGAATAATCCCGTGCCCACTGTTACCGGTGAAACGTCCAGGCTGTACTTCAGCGGATGGTATGCCCACGTGGGATACCTTCTGTTTGGCGGAAAACAACGCTATAACACCCATGACGGTGAATTTACCCAACCTTCCCGCGGACGTAACTGGGGTGACATAGAGATCCTTTTCCGCTACGATTACCTGACCCTGAACAGCGCCCCGGTTTACGGCGGTTCCGGACAGAACTATTCCGCTGGTTTGAACTACTATATAAACAACAATATCAAGATCATGCTCAATTATATGTATTCAGACCACGACCGCTTTGCAAACGGCAAAGGAAAACTGCTAGTGGGCCACGATGCTTCCGGAACCCCCACAAAGGACTATACAAAAGTGGTGGATTCCCCGCGCACAGCCGGTGTTGACTATCATACCCTGTCGGTCCGTTTTGAAATTGACTTTTAACCTTCAAAAAAAACAACTATGAAAAAGATACTTTTTGCAGCGCTTCTTCTGGTTGCAGGTTTTACAACCTCCTGTGTCAAGGACGACTTGTACGACGGGCCCGCATCCATTTCCAACCTGAAGTTCAACCCCGAAGCCGTTACCCCTAAAGACGCAGTAACGGTTTCTGCCACCATCACAGACCTTCGCAGCGTTTCCTCGGCTGTTCTGAAATATTCCATCGGCGGAGGCTCGGCCCAATCGGTAAACATGACGGCCTCGGGAGACGTATATTCCGGGGTGATCCCGGCACAGGCAGACAAGACTGTGGTGACTTTCCATGTAGAAGCCTTGAACGAAAAAGGGTATGTCGCCAAATCGGCCGATAAATCCTATACCGTGGCGGCTATTGTTGTGGATTACTCGGGACTTTACCTTAACGAGCTTAACGGGAATGTAAAATTTATGGAATTGCACAACAGGGGCACCAAGGATATTCCCCTGGAAGGCGTTTATATTTGTAAAGACAGTGAAAATGATCAACCCGTCTGGGTTTGCGACGATCGTACACTTGCCCCGGGCCAGTTCCTGCTGCTCTACAGCGAGGACGTTCAGGCAGACCATCCGACCCACCCGGAAGCACTGATCTTTCACAGTGGGCTCTCGGCCAAGAAGAATGTAAGGATCCAGCTGTTCAATCCGGCCGGAAGCAGCATTGACGATTTCAACCTTACGGCCATTGCCAAGACCGCCCCTGCATCTTACAGCCGCAACACAGACAAAAAATGGGCACATGCCCCGGCAACTCCTGGTGCCGCCAACCAGGAAAGTACAGATTATGTAATAGGGCTGCAATAGACCATTGCCAGTAAATATATGTCAAAAGAAAAAATGGAGATAGGGGCTATATCCAAGCCAAGATTCGAGTTCCGTTCCTTCGGGCAATGTTTTGACCGGGCGCACCAGCGCATGGCCCGGCTATCAGTCCCTGTTCCGGAAAAAGTATGGGAACGTTCCAGCGACGAGGTGTATATCATATCGGCAGCAAACGATATTAACAACACCAAAATCCGCGATGGCAAAATGGATATCAAGACTTACGTACAAACCGTAAAGGGACTGGAACAATGGAATCCGCTCATGAAGGGCGAGTTCCCCATTTCGGCCCAGGTGCTTAAAGAGGAAGTTTTTCCCGCCTTTATGGTAGAGATGCCGGAACTGACCAAAGAAACCTATACGTACGACGAGTTTATAGATATGGTACGGAATCACCCCCGCCTGGCTGCCGTCAGAGTGCACAAACAACGTTTTGGCTATATGATCAATGACACCATCTGTGAGGTGGGCAATGTCCTTATCAACGGAGCCAAAGTGGTGACCATCAACTCGGAATCGACCGAGATTGAAGATATTCTGAAAACCATTAAAGAGCTGGGGCTTGAAGGCGTTGAAAACATCAACTACCTACAGGCCATTAAGCGCATTATTGGTATGAGTCCAAAACCTCTGGCAAACGAATGATATGGCACAGGAAATTGAACGCAAATTTTTAGTAACCGGGCCCTATAAGCCCTTAGCCGTCAAATCAACCCGCATTACCCAGGGATACCTGAGTTCTGTTCCCGAAAGAACCGTAAGGGTCCGGGTAAAAGGGGACAAGGGATTTATTACCGTAAAAGGCATTGGCAACAAGAGTGGGGCCAGTCGTTTTGAATGGGAAAAAGAGATCCCGGTGGAAGATGTCCGTTCGCTCCTTGAACTCTCCGAACCGGGTGTCATCGACAAAACCCGTTACCTGGTAAAAGCGGGACCCCACACTTTTGAAGTAGATGAATTCTACGGCGATAACCAGGGCCTTACCCTGGCCGAGATTGAGCTTGGTGCGGAGGACGAAGCTTTTGAAAAACCTTCCTGGCTGGGTGCGGAAGTTACCGGTGATACCCGGTATTATAATTCCATGTTAATGAAGAATCCGTTTAAAAACTGGAAGTGACATGGCATTCGATCCGCTGGATATGAATAACTACAGGATTGAGAAGCTCCCTAAAATGCAGAAGTCGGGCTTTGAACGATGGATGTCCATTTTAGGGGGGCCTCTTTCTGTGGTAATGTTTGTGCTTATCTACTGGTTCTCAGACATTTCTTTCCTGAACGAAATTTCTTCGGAAGGCTTGTCCACCACGGCCCTGCAGCGTCTGCAGGCGCTCGGGGGGGACGGGTTCTCCCGGATTAATTATGCGATGCTGGCCATATTTGTGGCCGCCATCATTTTATGGATTACCGAGGCCATTCCCAACTACCTGACTTCCCTGCTGGTGATCCTGTCCATTGTACTGACTGGGGTAACCACAGAAAAAACCGCTTTTGCCCAGCTGGGACACCCGGTCATGTGGCTCAACATCCTGTCTTTCATTCTGGCCAGCATGCTGGTCAAGACGCAGGTAGCCAAGCGTTTTGCCCTTTGGTTTGTACTTCGGTTCGGGAAAAACTCCTTTGGTGTGATGATCAGTTTTATTGTCATCAACCTGGTTTTATCAGCTTTCATCTCGGCCACAACGGCCAAAGCCGCCATCCTGCTTCCCATATTCATGGTGGTGGCAGCCATTTATGGAGCCACCGGAGGTGAAAACCGGAACAATTTCGGGCGCAACCTGGTGTTGCAGAACCTGTTCCAGATAAACCTGGGAGCCAATGGATTCCTGACCGGCTCCGGTGCCACTTTGCTGGCTGCTTCCCTTATTGCCGGTGCCCTGGGCGAGAATTCTTTCGGATATACCAAATGGCTTGTACCGGCCTTGCCTATGAGCATATTGCTGATCCTTATAGCCTGGTTTGTGGGAACGCGCCTTGTTTTCCGCCTCAAACCCGAAGAAAAGAAGCCCTGCATAGAGGGCGGAATGGAGCGGCTGCGGCAGGAACTGCACAACCTGGGACCCATGAAAACCGAGGAATACAAAGCCGTGGCCATTTTTGTCTGCGTGCTGGGCATGTGGGCCACCGAGACGCTTCACGGCATTAGCCCCACTTCGGTCGCCTTTATCGGGGCCGTTGTCGCACTAATCCCAAAATTCGGCGTGGTCAAATGGAACGATGTGGACATTCCCTGGCACCTGCTGCTCTTTTCGGCCGGGGCGTACACCCTGGGGGCCGGACTGGAGGCCTCGGGCCTTCCCGGAATTCTGGTTGCCCAGGCTTTTGCTGCCATTGGGATTACCGCGCAGACCCCGTTCTGGGTGCTTTACCTGCTGCTTACAGGCACCATGCTTTTCAGCGCCATGCTGTTCCAGTCCAAGACCATGCAGACGCTCATTTTTGTGCCCATAGCCATCAGTGTGGCGCAGCAGTTCGGATACCCTGTCATGTCGCTGGCTTTTCCGGTGGCCATGCTGGTAGGACATGTTTATGTCCTGCCCTTTAACTCCAAACCTGCAGCACTTTTGTATACCACCAACCATTACAGCTGGAGCGATACCTTCAAATTCGGTATTACCATGATGCTCATCAGCTGGTTTGTCATCATCCTTTGGGGTGAGACCGTTTTGCGCTGGCTGGGATACACTAACGGCGTCTTTTTTTAACAGTTGCTTATGGTTGAAATTCAGTATAAGATCCACGATGAATTTGCCGTTGAATTTAAACAACGGTTTCTTGTACGCCGTAAAGTACAAAAGAATGTTTTTGCGGTAAACACCTGGTTTTTTATCCCCAACAGCCTGGATATCAACCCTCAGACCTACGGAAAGGACCAATTCTACCGGGACGTGAAATCCAACGTCAGGATGATCACCCCCGTATATATTTTAAGGGACCTGTCGGAAGTAGACGCCGTTCCTTTCCGTTTCCTGGAACAGGCATTCCGCGATGTGGCCTCGTCGCCGCTGAGGAAAAATGCCTCGGAGTACATTTACCAGATAAAAATGGTCTCGGTCATCATTAAAAGTGCCTTGAGAGACCATGCCAAGATGATTCTAAGGGGTCATCCTTCTGATAATACGGCCTGGCTTTGTTCCCAGTATGCAGAATCGGCCGAAGCTATCTTGTCGCGCTACCGCAAACTGAAGAGCATAATCACCGTGCCTACCGTCCCTGATGAATTGCAGGATCATTTCCGCTTTGGAGACGAGTCGCTCAGCCAGGTGGTTGTGCTTTACGCGCTGCGGATATTGAAATACCTTAAAGGGAAAAGTAAGTATGGGCAGGAAGAGCAACGCATTCACAACCTTGTTATTGGTGAATATGCCTATAAAAGAGAGGCGGGTTACAACGTGCTGGATGCCAGGGATCGGGAAAACAACCGGGACCTGGTATTCCGTTACGGCCTGCTCAAGAAATATATAGAAAGCGACCTTTTTGTGACATTGAAGAAAAAGCGTGATGGGGTGGCCATTGAACAAATCTATTACAGCATTGCCGCCGGTGTGGCCATGATCTTTGCCACCGTGGTGGCCTTTTTGTTTCAGCGCCGTTTCGGGAGCGTTTCCATTCCCTTGTTCGTTGCCCTGGTGGTCAGTTACATGCTCAAAGACCGTATCAAGGAACTGATGCGGTATTACTTTGCCTACAAACGCAAATTCAAATACTTTGATCACAAAGCCGTTGTGCGCGTAAAAGACGAAGAGATCGGCTGGATAAAAGAAGGTATGGACTTCATATCGTCCGGCAAACTCCCACAGGAAGTAATGAACCTGCGCAACAAAAAAAATCTCATGGGTTCTGAATTTGCCATCCTGGACGAAAAGATCATCCTGTACAGGAAGCTGGTCAATGTTGACAGCCACAAACTGGCAGAAAACAACATCTATCACATCAGCGGCATTAACGACATTGTCCGCTTTCACGTGAACCGCTATACCCAAAAAATGGATAACCCGGAAATTCCCCTACTAAAAATCGATGAAGAAACGGGGGATCTGGTAACCTTAAACTGCGCCAAAACCTATTTTCTACACATAGTCATGCAGGTACAGTCTGAAGGGAAATCCTCCTTCCACGCCTACAAAGTGATCGTCTCGCGTAACGGGATCCAGGGCATTACATATCTGGAGTGAAGAAGTGGAACTACTGGCAGTCGCTGCCAGCACAAGGCCGGGAAGCTTTTTCCTTAAGCCGGGTCTGCAACCCTTTCCTGTAGACGGTCGCTTCACGGCAAAGAACGGAGCGCTTTTTCTTTTAAGCCGAGGCGCTCCGTTCTTTGCCGTGAAGCGACCTTGCCCTTAATCCGGTTTGCCACACCAACGGCCGCCCGGTGGTCTTCAAGGCGGTGCGCCAAAAGAATTTGGCGTATAAATATGTTGCTGCGCAGCACCTTTCATTGTTCCCGGCTGTTTTGTGGAAGGTGGTAAGTGATGGTTTTCCACTTCCCAGTCAATTAAAAACAGGAATTTGCAAAGGTCTCACCTGTTTTCTCTGGGCAAAAAAAAGCACTCACAATACTGTAAGTGCTTTTTCTAAGTAGCGAGGACGAGAATTGAACTCGTGACCTCATGATTATGAATCATGCGCTCTAACCGACTGAGCTACCTCGCCGCTGTGGAGCTGCAAAAGTAAGCATTATTTTTAAACACACAAACGGGAATTTGATTTCAGACTTCCGGCCACAACAGGACTGTTGCATATACAGCGATCCCTTCTTCCCGCCCCACAAATCCAAGGCGTTCAGTGGTGGTCGCCTTGATAGAAATGAACGTAGGATCTATATCCAGGATTCCGGCCAGGACTTCTTTCATCCGGGGAATGTATGTTGCGATCCTGGGGGCTTGCAGGCAAACGGTGCAATCTGCATTTCCAAGGCGGTAGCGCGATTTTCTGATCATCGCATATGTTCGTTCCAGAAGGATTTTGCTGTCAATTCCTTTGTATTCTTCAGATTTATCGGGGAAGTGGGAGCCAATATCGCCCATGGCCAAAGCCCCAAGCAGGGCATCACACAGGGCGTGTATGAGGCAGTCACCGTCTGAATGGGCTATGCATCCTTTTGTGTGGTCAAGTTTTATGCCTCCCAGCATGAAAGGCAACCCCTGAGCAAGGGCGTGCACGTCGTACCCGTTGCCAATGCGGGGCAGAGAAGGCAGGTCAGGCTTTTCTCCGGGCATGGAGCCAGCTTTATTGGGTTGGCAGTGCTTTGTGCGACTAAGGTTTTGTCCTGAGCCGAGGCAGTCCGCGTGGTCGGTTTTTATCATTACACAAAAATAACGATTTTTCCATACCTTTGTAAGTTATGACGCGAATTGCAATTTTTGCATCGGGCAACGGGAGCAATGCGGAAAATCTGATCCGCAACCTGACAGCAGCAGAGGTGGTGTTGCTCATGTGTAATAACCCGAAGGCTTACGTCCTGAAGCGTGCACAACAATTGCATGTGCCTGCCGTGGTGTTCTCCAGAGAAGAACTCAATGCGCCCGCCATGTGTTTTTCGGAGAAACTATGGCGTGTTCCTGCGCCTGAAACCCCTGACCAGGAACGGAGTGTTATGGAGCTGTTGAAAGCCCATCGGATTGATTTTATAATCCTGGCGGGGTTTTTATGGAAGATCCCTGTCCATGTGATCCGTTCATGGCCCGGCAGGATTGTAAACATCCACCCGGCCCTGCTACCCAAATACGGAGGTCCCGGCATGTACGGGGAACGGGTACACCGGGAAGTGATCAGAAACAAGGAGAAGGAGTCGGGGATAACTATACACGTGGTGGATGAATTGTATGATCACGGCCGGATATTGTTCCAGGCTACCTGTCCTGTGGACCGGACAGATACCCCGGAATCACTGGCCGGAAAGATCCACCGTCTGGAGCAGCAGCATTTCCCTGCCGTGGTTGACAATTATATAAAACAGGTTGCCGTATGATCAGGGTAGAGCATTTATCAAAAAAATTCGGAGACCTGGTAGTCTTGTCCGATGTTAATATCCACATAAAAAAAGGTGAGGTAATCTCTGTCATCGGGCCTTCCGGCACGGGAAAAAGCACATTTCTGCGTTGCCTGAACCTGCTTGATCCGCCTTCCGGAGGAAAGATTTTCGTTGACGGGCAGGAAATTACGGCTCCCGGAGCCAAGGTATCACGGCTCAGACAAAAAATGGGGATGGTATTTCAGGATTTCAACCTTTTCATGCACCTGAGCGTGTTGGACAACCTGACCCTGGCGCCGGTCAAGCTCCTGGGCAAAACTAAGGAAGAGGCCACAGCCCAGGCACACGAATTGCTCCAGATGGTGGGACTGGCCTCCAAAGAGAAAGCGTACCCCGCAGAACTTTCCGGGGGTCAGAAACAAAGGGTAGCCATTGCACGCTGCCTGGCCATGAACCCCGACATTATCCTGTTTGACGAACCCACCTCGGCCCTTGATCCTACCATGGTCAGCGAGGTACTGGGCGTAATCCGACGCCTGGCCGGCACGGGCATGACCATGGCCATAGTAACTCACGAGATGCAATTTGCCCGCGATGTTTCCACCCGGGTGCTGTATATGGACCAGGGCATTATTTATGAAGAGGGGCCTCCTTCACAGGTTTTTGATAACCCGCAAAAAGAAGCAACACGCACTTTCATTAACCGCATCCGCAACCTGGAGTGGCTGACAGAAGATTACGAACATTATGACATTTATGCGCTGATAGCCGAGGTGGAACAGTTCTGTGAAAAACACTTTCTCGGGCCCGCAAGGAAAGATGACATCATCCACCTGGTAGAAGAGACCATGCAATTGTGCCTGGGAACGGACAACCAGCCGGAAACCCTCAGACGCAGGGAACTTATCCGCCAAAGCGGAGGGGTATCCCTGTTTGTGTCTTATTCCGAAAAAAGCCAACAGATCAACGTGCGTTTCTCGGCCGATGCCCGGCTGGGCACCATTATTAACAGCGCCCGGGACGAAGACGGCCTGGGCATGATGATTGTCAACGGCCTTACGGCTGGACAGGTCAACGAACGCACAGAAGGGGACCGCCTTGTCCTGGACCTGCCCCTGGCAACAAGGTCAAAAAATAATTAAAAATTACCGCTATGGCATTCAGAATATCGTTTTTCCGCACTCCAAAGCACCGGGTTTTCAATTACAAACCCGTTTACTGGGATCCTAAAAAAGAAGAATTCAAGTCACGGGTGAAACGGGCCCGTGAAAAGTACTCCGTCGTGAAAACAAGCGAAGATGCCCCGTATGTTCCCGGAACACTCATACGCGGTTCCTTCCGGAAACCCCCCGAATTGAAACGCCGGTATCCGGCCAGGCAAAAAATGATCCGTACAGTTGTTATCCTTTTACTGGCTGCTCTGTTGATTGCCATCTTTTACCTGACTAATGCCTATGGTTATTTATTAAAGATCTTCTGATGATCTATGTTCTTCCGCCCCATATCGCCAGCCAGATCGCTGCCGGAGAAGTTATCCAGCGGCCTGCCTCTGTCATCAAGGAGCTGATGGAGAATGCCGTGGATTCGGGGGCGGACCGCATAGATGTGGTACTGACCGACGGCGGGGCTACGCTCATGCAGGTAACCGACAACGGCTGCGGCATGGGACCGGAAGACGCCCTACTGGCTTTTGAACGCCATGCCACATCAAAGATACGCGGGGTGGAAGACCTGCAAAAAGTACAAACCCTGGGATTTCGGGGCGAGGCGCTTGCATCCATCGCTTCCATAGCCCACGTGCGGCTGCGTACCCGCAGGAAAGAGGACGAGACGGGAACCGAAGTGACCATTGCCGGGTCCGCCGTAACATCACAGGAAGACGTGGTTTGGGAGCAGGGATCGGACTTTAGCGTTAGAAACCTTTTTTACAACGTTCCGGCACGCCGGCGTTTCCTTAAGTCCGCATCTGTAGAATTGAAGCATATCCTGGAGGAATTTCACCGCGTAGTGCTGTGCCACCCGGAAATAACTTTTACCCTGACTCATAACGGAAGCACGGTCTACCACCTGCCCGCATACGAAAACCTTCGTGCCCGTATTACCGGCACGCTGGGAAAAGAATGGAACGCCCAATTGCTGGATATAAGTGTAAACACATCCATAGTTAAGATCAGGGGCTACGTGAGCCGCCCACGGGATTCCTACAAAAAAGGAGGGTCCCGGTATTTTTTTGTGAACGGGAGGTATTTTAAAAGCCCCTTCCTTCACAAGGCGGTGATGAACGCCTACGGAAAACTGTTGCCCCAGGACAGGCTCCCGTCATATTTCATATACATGGAGACCGATCCGGCAATCATTGACGTAAACATTCATCCCACCAAGACAGAGGTAAAATTTGAAGACGAAAGTGTGGTCTTCCAGATGCTTCAGGCTGTGATCCGCGAAACTCTGGGAAAATTTGCCCTGGGGCCGAGCATAGATTTTGAGATAGGGGCCATGCAGCACCACATCCCCGTTCCGCCTGCCCCGGGCGAACACGTGCCCCCTCCCCGCATGAAATACGATCCTCTTTTTAATCCCTTCCGGGAAACCGGTGATGAAGCTGAACAAACACCCGGCCAGATATACGATTCGATTTCAGGTCAAGACAGCGTGTCGGATCTCTATGCCCATGAACCGGCGGGGACTTATCAAACCCCCGTCATCCCGTTGCGAAAAAAATACCTGGCCACCCCCGTAGCCTCGGGGTTGCTTATTATACATAAACAAAGGGCCCTGGAACGTATTTTTTATGAGCAGATCCTGCCCCGCTTTAAAGACCGCAAGCCGGTTCCCGAACGGCTGTATTTCCCTGTGGCACTAAACTTGCAACCTTTCCAGGCAATACTTTTGGAACAAAGCCGGGACATACTGCTTCGCCTGGGGTTCGAAACAGACGAAAATCTGGCCGTAACCTCCGTTCCCCCGAAACATCCCACTGATGAACCATCTATTCTGGCCTCGGTCAGGGAAATCATCTCCGGCCAGGGGGAAGAATCCCGGGAAACCCCTTACGGAGAACGCCTGGCCGCCCTGCTGGCCCGAAGGATGGCTGACGCAGAGCAGAGCAGTCCCGATCCTTCAAACCGTTCTCTGGCAGATCGCCTGTTCGCCTGCCGTGAACCCAGCTGTGCCCCCGACGGAAGGCCCTGCACAACCATCATAACCTTTGAACAAATCGATAAACTCTTTACCTGATATCATGAATCTGTACAACCGGGGCGGTTTTTTCGCCAGCATACCTTTCGTAATCCGGAACATTATTATAATTAATGTTTTCATGCTCATCCTGACGATGATCAACCAGGAATTCATGCTGGAACATTTTGCCCTGTTCTTTCCCACCTCACAGTTTTTCAAGCCATGGCAGATTCTTACCCACATTTTCATGCATGGGAACTTCGGGCACCTGCTCTTCAACATGTATGCGCTGTGGATGTTCGGATCAATCCTGGAACAGGTCTGGGGCCCCAAAAAGTTTCTGCTTTATTACCTGGTTACGGGACTTGGAGCGGCAGCCCTGCATATGGGGGTGCAGTGGATAGAAGCCTCTTCGCTGGTAAAGGAAATTAACGCGAACGGGAGGGGTGCAGTGGATAGAAGCCTCTTCGCTGGTAAAGGAAATTAACGCGAACGGGACGGTTGGTGCATCGGGTGCGGTTTACGGCATCCTGCTGGCGTACGGAATGCTCTTCCCAAATAATGAACTACGCCTGATATTGACCCCCATTGCCCTGAAAGCCAAGTATTTTGTAATCATTTTCGCAGTCATTGAGCTGATTCTTGGACTGGTAGGCGGAGGCAATATTGCCCATTTTGCCCACCTTGGCGGGATGATCTTCGGATTCTTTCTGGTGCGTTACTGGAAGAAAAAAAACCGACTCTATTACTGACATGCCTGTGAATAAAGACCGGGACATAATCAGCCTTACAGAGACAGCGGTGCAGGTACTCCGCTCGGGCGGAACGGTCCTGTACCCTAGCGATACAGTCTGGGGCTTTGGCTGCGATGCCTGCAATGCCGGGGCGGTAGAAAAGGTTTCTGCCATCAAAGGCCGCACGGGGCTGAAAAACTATATCATCCTTGTGGCAGACCTGAACATGCTTTCCCGGTATGTAGAGCAAATCCCCGATATGGCCGGTACCCTGCTGGAAGTGGCAGACAAACCCTTGACCATCATATATCCGGGCGGCATCAACCTGGCTCCCGGAGTGACCGCCCCGGACGGAAGCGTTGCCATCCGGATCCCCCAACATGATTTCTGCCGGGCTATGATCCGGAAATTGAAACGGCCGCTGCTCTCCACCTCGGCCAACCTGAGCGGTTCCAAAACCCCGGCCAGGTACATAGAAATTGACAAGAACATCATAATAAAGGCAGATTGGACGGCTCCCGCGTTCCTGGAAGCAGGCGCCACGGGAAAACCCTCTTCTATCATCCGTCTCGGAATTAACAACCAGATTGAAATCATCAGACCATAAATACCTGAAGACTAACAATGCACAGAACAGCTATCCAGATCCGTTTCAATGACATTGACATGCTGGGACATATAAACAACGCCATGTTCGGACATTATTGCGATGTGGCGCGAGCAGATTTTTTTAAGGCCCAAACCTTCTTCCGCCCAGATTTTTTCAAGGACGAGAAGGTCCTTATCATCGTCCATACCGAATTCGACTTTCTGGCACCTTGTTATATTACCGACTCCCTGTTTGTGGAAACAAGCATCCAAAAGACAGGGGAACGAAGCCTGCACTTCCTGCAGGAGATCGTGGACGATAAAGGCATGGTGCGGGTACGCTCCCGCAGTGTGATGTCCACTTTCGATAAATCCACCGGAAAATCTTTCCTTTTATCTGATATCTGGCAGTTCTGACGATCATGCATCTTTTTTATTCACCGCATATTCAACCCCCCGAGCACACGCTCCCGCCCGATGAAAGCCTCCATTGTACACGGGTGTTGCGGCTGAAAGAATCCGACACCGTTTATCTGACAGACGGAAAAGGCAACATGTGTACGGGGAAGGTGCTGGATCCCAATCCCACCGGTTGCCGCATCCTGATCACCAAGATCACAGAGAACTACGGCGCACGCCCTTATCACCTGCACCTGGCTGTTGCCCCCACAAAAAATATGGAACGTTTTGAGTGGTTTGTAGAAAAAGCCACCGAAGTGGGGGTGGACATCATCACACCCATAATCTGCGAGCGCTCGGAAAGAAAACAATGCAAAACAAACCGGGCGGAACGCATTGCCATCTCGGCCTTAAAACAATGCAAGCGGGCCCAAATGCCCGTAATTGCACAGGCTACAGGGTTTGAAACATTTTTAATCTCCCCCGCTCTTGAAGGCGCCCGGGCTGCCATTGCCTGTTGCCAGGCACCAGGGGAACGAACACCGGCCGTACAGTGGATCAGGAAGGCCGGGGAAAGGATCGTAGTCCTGATAGGGCCCGAAGGTGATTTTTCTCCCGCCGAGGTTTTGGCCGCCATAGAGGCAGGGTGTACCCCCGTGGACCTGGGACCTTCTGTGCTCAGAACTGAAACTGCTGCCCTGGGAGCTGTCTTTCTGGTTGCCTTCAAATAATTATATTTGTAAAAACTATCTGATAATGTCTACAGTATTGTCAAAACAAAGGTATGTGGCACTGGACGTTCTGCGGGGTATGACCATAGCCGGGATGATCCTGGTAAACAACCCGGGCACCTGGAGCCAGATCTATCCCCCGCTGCGTCACGCCCAGTGGTTTGGCTGCACCCCTACTGACCTGGTGTTCCCCTTTTTCCTGTTTGTGGTGGGCACTGCCATGGCGTTCTCTTTTTCGCGTTTTTTTGACGGGACTGCCTCGTTAAAAAGCGGTTATGCCAAATTGTACAAACGGGCATTTCTCATCTTCCTGGTGGGGCTTTTGCTGAATGCCTTTCCTTTTTTTCCTGTAAGACCCGATGCCGACCTGACCTTCTGGGAAAACCTGGGTCAGTATTATTCCCGGCTCAGGATACTGGGGGTGCTTCAACGCATTGCCATGGCCTACGCTCTGGGAGGCACCTTGGCCCTGTGGCTTAAAAAGCCTAAGCGTATAGTCGTGGCTTTTGCTGCCACTTTGCTGATACACTGGGGATTACTATGGATTTTTGGCGGCGGGGACCCCTATGCGCGGGAAACGAATTTCGCGCGCACCATAGACCTGTTCCTGCTGGGGCCGCAACACCTGTATAAAGGTTATGGGCTGCCTTTTGACCCTGAAGGCGTTTTGGGCATGATCTCCGGAACCGGAACAGTGCTCATGGGCTACCTGGCGGGGGTGAGCATCCGCAAGAGTGTGGAAAAGATCCATGCCGTGGGATTACTCTATACCTGGGGTCTTGTGAGCCTGGGAGCGGGCATGGTCTGGAGCATATGGCTCCCCATAGGTAAGCCGCTCTGGACGGGATCGTATGTCTTGTACGCCGGCGGCTGGACCCTGCTCATGCTGGCCTTCTTCATTTACCTGATAGACATAAAGGGTCGCGAAAAGTGGTTCCTTCCTTTCAGGGCACTGGGACTGAACCCGTTGTTTGCCTTTGTGCTTTCCGGGCTCTTTGCCAAGATCTTCGGGAGCCTGATTCGCTGGCAAATGGCCGACGGCTCAACCACTACCCCCCTCCGATGGCTTTATACCAATGTGTTTGCTGCCACCCTGGGAGACAATCCGGCCGGGTCACTGGCCTATGCCATATTCTACGTGGCCATATTTACCCTTATGGCTATGGCCCTGTATAAAAAGAAAATCATCATTAAATTATAAATCCTAAAATCTATAACCATGACAAGTAAACAGATGCTGATGGTCTGCCTGGTATGCCTTGCATCCATCTCCCTACAGGCACAACCGCAGCGGGGCGTAACGCGAGAAAAAGCCAATTACGAGCTAGCCTCCCGGTTTTCCCGCAAAAAAACAGACAAAATGGTCTTTTCCACCAGTGTACGGCCTAATTGGTTCAAGACATCGGACCTGTTCTGGTACGAATACAAAACACCGGAAGGAATAAACTGGTACGTGATTGATCCTGCCAAAGCCACTCAACAGGAACTGTTTGACAAAGTGAAGCTGGCTGCAGAACTCACGCAGATCACAAAGGATCCCTTCGATACCCAGAACCTGCCACTGAAAGAACTCAAACTCAAGGATGACCAAACCTTCACCTTCTCCGTTCAGGGGACAGAGATGGTAGAAAAGAAGAAGAAAGACAATCAGGAAAATAAAACCGACAAGCCGGACGGAAAGAACGGCAAGGAACCCCGCACGTTCTTTTTTGAATATGCCTGGAAAACCCGAAACCTTACCTGGCTTAAGGACAAGGAAAAAGAAGATCCCGTTCCCCGCTGGGCCAACATTTCCCCCAACAGGCAATACGTTGTCTTTTCCCGGAATTTTGACCTCTACTGGATGGACTGGGAAAATTTTGAAAAAGCCCGCAAAGACGAGAAGGACTCCACCATTGTGGAACACCGCCTGACCACCACGGGAACCCGTGAATTCGCCTTTGGGTCCGGATCGGAAGATTTTTATGCCGATTCCACCGAGCTCAACAAGCGCACCGGCTTGTACGGCCTGTTGTGGAGCCCCGATTCACGCCATTTTGCACTGGTCCGTTCCGATGAAAGAAAAGTAAAAGACCTGTTTGTCATAGACGTTCTGGCCCAGCCTCGTCCCAAACTAGAGCGTTACAAATACGAAATGCCCGGAGAAGAGAACATCCCACAACAGTCGCTGGTGGTTTTTGACATGGAAAACAAAATCTGGAAAACCATAGAAACAGCCGCTTTCAAGGACCAGTCCCTGGACCTGGGATACAAGCCCATGGAAAAAAGGAAAATGTCGGACGAATTCCGCCATGCCCAATGGCTGGGCGATGATACCGGGTTCTACTTCCACCGCACCAGCAGGGATCTCAAGCGTATTGACCTGTGCCGGGCAGAACTTGACAAAGATACGGCCATTACCCTTATTGAGGAACGGCTGAATACTTACGTGGAAATCCGTCCCCTGTTCCTGGTAAGCAATGGAAAAGAGTTGATCCACTGGTCAGAGAAGACAGGCTGGGGGCATCTTTATCTGTATGACAACCACGGCAATGAAAAAAATGCCATTACGTCCGGCCCCTGGCACGTAGAACAGATCCTGGGTGTGGACGAGGCCACACGTACACTTTATTTCACTGCCTGCGGCAGGGAAAAGGGCCTGGACCCCTATTATGAACACGTCTATTCTGTAAAGCTTGACGGCAGTCAGCTGCGCAACCTCACCCCGGGTGATTTCCACCACGTGGCAGACATGAGCGACAGTCGCAAGGCATTTGTAATAAACCGCTCCCGTGTGGACGTTGCCCCGGTTTCAGAACTGTTTGACAATACCGGGAAAAAACTCCTGGCCCTGCAGGAAACAGACCTGAGCCTGCTATTTGAAGCAGGGTATAAATTCCCGGAGCGCATCTGTGTGAAAGCCGCCGACGGGATTACCGACTTGTACGGGGTCATGTACAAGCCCTTTGACTTTGATCCCGAACGAAAATACCCCATCATTACTTATGTGTATCCCGGGCCGCAGGTAGAAGGCCCCGGCCAGAGCTGGAGCCGCTCCATGGACCGCCTGGACCGTCTGGCCCAGATGGGATTCATTGTCATCACGGTGGGCAACCGCGGAGGCCACCCCAACCGGTCAAAATGGTACCATAACTTTGGTTACGGCAACCTGCGCGACTACGGCCTGGAAGACCAGAAATACGCCATAGAGCAACTGGCCGCCCGCCATCCTTTCATTGACGTTTCCCGCGTGGGCATTCACGGCCACTCGGGAGGCGGATTCATGTCCACGGCCGCCATCCTGCAGTATCCGCACTTCTTCAAAGTGGCGGTTTCCTGTGCCGGGAATCACGAAAACAACATCTACAACCGTTGGTGGAGTGAAAAGCACCACGGGGTGCTGGAGGAAATCTCGGCCAAGGGCGACACCACCTTCAAGTACAGCATCGGCACCAATTCCCAGCTGGCTAAAAACCTGGAAGGAAGGTTGCTGCTCATACACGGCGATATTGACAACAACGTGCACCCGGGAAATACCCTGCGCGTGGCCAATGCCCTGATCCGGGCCAACAAGCGGTTTGATATGCTTATCCTGCCCGGGCAACGCCACGGGTTTGGCGACATGAACGAATATTTCTTCTGGAGGATGGCCGATTACTTTGCACAGTACCTGCTGGGAGACTGCGAAAACACCGTAGACATACCGCAGATGTACAACGACTAAGAGTGCGCGGCACTCCGGCGGCGGCGGACCAGGTAGTCCACTCCCACCAGCAGGGCCACTCCTGCAGCCAGCAAAACAACATACCAGATTTGAACAGGCCATCCGGAAACTTCCGAGGTGGCCTTTTCTATGAATCCTTCCCCGGAAGAGGCACTTATGCCTGAAACCTTTGAAATTACAGCAACCCGCACATTCTCAAAAATCCCGGCAACCTTACCGGTTACCTGGCCGGTTACGGTTTCCACCCAACGGAAAACACCGGCCAGCTGTTCACTAAAATACACCGCCGCAAAGACGGCAACCAACAGAAAGCCGGCACTTCCGGTCAGCCACCAGATCCAGTATGTTTTTTTCCGGGCGGCTTCCTGTTTTGCTATCAGTTCCGTTACACGACTTCCCAGCGGGAGCATCCCGGCGGCTTCTTCCCGGTGCCTGAGTTGTTCTTCTTCAAAGAAATCCCTTAAAGTATCCATGTTCATTCTTTTTATATTGTTGTCATGGCTTGTGTGGCGGTCATGGCCTCATGCAATTTCAGGCGAATCCTGAAAAGGCGCACTTTGGCATTTGACTGGGTCATCCCGCAGATGGTGGCCACTTCATCCATATTCAAATCTTTATAATAATACAGTTCTATAAGCATTCTGTCCTGCGGCGGCAGGGTTTCCAGCAGGGAGCGGAGTTTGTCCTGCTGTGCCCCGCGCCGGTCGTCCGTTTCTTCCTCAGCCTGGTCTGTGGTGTGGAGCACTTCCTGTGCGTAGGCTTCTGTGTGCCGCTCCAGGCTTTGTGTTTTGCGTATGTAGCTTATGGCCGTATTGTAAGCTATCCGGTACAACCAGGTCCTGAACGAGGCATTGCCTTTAAAGGTATGCAGCTGCTGGTACACCTTAAGGAAAACGTCCTGGGTCACCTCCTGCGCGTCCTCTGCCGAGCGGCACACACTCCGTACCAACACAAATACCATGCTCTGGTATTTGTTAACCAGGGCGGCATAGGCGCGTAAATCTCCGTCCAGTACCTTTTGAATTTGAGCAACGTCCTGTGTCAAGACACCTTGTTTTCTTTGTTTTCTTTGTTTTCTTTGCCTTTTTGACGCAAAGCAGGAAAAAACGTTACATCTTTTGTAACCGGGATGAAAGTGTTACGTCAAAGAGTTGAAAGTAAATAAATGTTTCACGCTAAATTATTAAAAAAATGGATCTTACTGCTGTTTTAATCGTTGCAACCGTATTTTATTTCATTTATGCCATATGGACCCGCATGGCAACAAAGAAAGAACGTTTGCGTTTTCTGGAAACGCTGGCCTCGATGAGTCCCGATTCACTGAGCGCTTTGAAAGAGATCAATCCCCAATGGGAAATGAACGTTAAGAAAGACCCCAAAAGCAATATCAGACCTGCCTGTCTGCTCATCGGCCTGGGAGTTGGTTTGCTGGTCGTCTGGCTGGGCCTTACCGTCTGGTTCCCCGGATCCGGATTCGGTTCCACCCACGATGCCGTGAATGGCTTTTTGATGCTCGCCAGCCCGCTGTTTTTCGGGGGACTGGGCCTGTTGGTAGCTTACCTAATTGAGCGGAAGAATTAAAAATAGTTTTTTCATACCTTTGCGGTATGATGGAACCCATCTCTGTTGAAGAATTTCTGAAAAGATCGCTGACCACACCTGTGGCCGATGTAAGAACGCCCGCGGAATATGATAAAGGTCATATACCGGGGGCTTTTCTTTTTCCGCTTTTTAACGACCGGGAACGTGCGGAGGTGGGGACACTGTACGTGCAGCAGGGACACACCGCCGCCGTGCTCAAAGGGCTGGAGCTAACGGGCCCCCGCCTGGAAGAAATGGCCCGCCGGGGGATGGAAATAGCCAGCGGAAACCCGGGTGACGCCTCCGGAGGATCGTTGTTGCTCTACTGCTGGCGGGGCGGGATGCGTTCCGCCTCGGTGGCCTGGCTCATGGAAAAGATGGGCATCCGGTGCTATACCCTGGAACAGGGGTACAAAGCATACCGCAACCACCTCCTCAGCTTTTTTGATCACTTGCCCCATCCCATCAACGTGCTGGGCGGATTGACTGGCAGCGGGAAGACGGAACGTTTGCATCAAATGGCCGAGGCCGGGGAACAGGTCATAGACCTGGAAGGGCTGGCCGGACACAAAGGCTCGGCGTTTGGCAACCTGGGGCTTCCCCCGCAGCCTACAACCGAACATTTCCAAAACCTTTTATTCCGGGCTTTTTCCAGGATGGACCCGGCCCGGCCCGTATGGCTGGAAGATGAAAGCCGCAACGTGGGAAAATGCAGCCTTCCTGATGGGCTGTGGGACAAAATGCAACAGGCCGAATTTTATTTAATAGAAGCCTCTCACCAGGAACGCACCTGCCGTCTGATGAAAGAGTATGCCGGCTTCGATCCGTGTCTGCTGGAAAATGCCATTTGTAAAATTGAAAAAAGACTGGGTTTTGACCAGTGCAAAAAAGCCCTTGAGGCCTGTCGCAGCGGGGACATTAAAACTGCCCTGCAAATCTGCCTGGCCTATTACGATAAAGCATACAATTACCAATTGGAAATTCGCAAAAAGAGTCATGGGATCCATACGTTTGACACAATTTAGCCCGGGAGCGGGATGCGGGTGCAAAATATCTCCTGCCCAGCTGCGCCAGATACTGCAAGAAAGCCTATCCGGGAGCCCGAAAAAGGATCTGGAAAGCCTGTACGCTGCCGTGCGGCCGCAAACCCCCGGTATAAGGGAACAGCATGCAGGTACTGGCAAAGAGAGTGCGGTTGCAGGGGAACAGCGTACTGCAGTGGTGGGCCGGAGCAACGGTACTGGTGATCGGCGCCCCGGCATAAGTGAATTCCCTGGGCTGCTGGTGGGAAACGAATCCAGCGACGATGCCGCCGTTTACGATATTGGCGGAGGCAAAGCGGTCATCAGCACCACCGATTTCTTTACCCCCATAGTGGACGATCCGTACGATTTTGGCCGCATCGCTGCCTCCAATGCCCTGTCAGATGTATACGCCATGGGCGGGAATCCCCTGATGGCCATTGCCATCCTGGGATGGCCGCTGGACATGCTGCCGGCTTCTGTGGCCGGAAAAGTTTTGGAGGGCGCGCGAGCCGTTTGTTCGGCAGCGGGAATCCCCCTAGCCGGGGGACACAGCATCAGTATTTCGGAACCTGTCTTCGGACTGGCCGTTACCGGGATCATAGATACTGCACTCATAAAGAAGAACAATACCGTACAAAAGGGAGACCTTTTGTTTCTCACCAAACCCCTGGGTATTGGACTCATCAGTACCGGGATCAAAAGGGGAGTTGCCTTGAAGGAACATATGGAAACGGCCCTGTTGCTTATGACCCGGCTCAACACGGAAGGTCCCCGGCTTGCTCAGCTGAAGGACGTACATGCGCTGACCGATGTAACGGGATTCGGTCTGCTGGGACACTGCCTGGAAATGGTAGACGGTTCTTCCTTTACCGCACACATTGACGTGGACCGGGTCCCCCTCATCCCGGGTATCGGAACGTATGTCACCCAGGATTGTATCCCCGGAGGTACCTACCGGAATTTTGACAGTTACGGTCACAGGCTGGAATTCTCGGCGTCGGATAACACAGTTACCGTGGGCATCCCTTCTGGAGGCTCCCTGCCCGACCCGATCAAATTCCTGCTCTGCGATCCCCAAACCAGCGGCGGATTGCTTATTGCCGCGAACCCGCGCAGTCGGGCCGTTCTTGAAAAAGAATTCGGTGCCGTCTGTGTTGGGGAGATCCGCTAATACGGTCTCACAATCAACTTCATTTCGCCGAAGGGAAGTATTCCTCAGGTAACAGTCAGTTTCCGTTCCCCGGAAGGGAGGACCTCAAGGATTGCGCGCCAGGTGTCCGGAGGCAGCAGGGGGGTGATCAACTCGGGCCATTCAACCAAAGATAAGGTTCCCGGAGTTTCAAAATATTCTGTGCACCCCATGTCCAGGGTTTCCTGTATGTTTTTAATGCGGAAGAAATCAAAGTGATATATGGGGATTCCTTCTGAAGAAAGGTATTCATTGACCAGGGCAAAGGTGGGGCTGTTCACCCAGTCTTCCGTTCCCAGGACCTGACACAAGGCTTTGATAAAGGTGGTCTTACCAGCCCCCATCTGCCCGTAAAAAGCCACTACGCCCTCCTTGCCGGTATGCTGTAAAAGCGCCTCGGCCGCCTCACGTATGTTCTTTAGGGAAAAAATCAGTTCCATGGTGCAAAGATAGGTAACTATTCCTCTTCCAGGAGAAACATATCGTTAACGTTTTTCCCGAACACACGGGATATCTTCAAAGCCAAAACGGTGGACGGAACAAATCGTTCCGTTTCAATGGCATTGATGGTTTGACGGCTTACTCCGCATAACCCGGCCAGATCCTGTTGTGTGATTTTCTTAATGGCACGTTCCACCCTTATATTATTCTTCATTTTTTGACCTCCTTTTTAAAATGAACAGCCTTACCCTGAACACAATAACATAAAGAAAAAAGGCAAAAAGTATGTTTGACACCCAGTACATTATTATGTAACTGCGATTGGTTAAGAAATCAAGCCGAAAGACATGGGATAGTGCCGCCAGAATAGACCACAACACCAACATAGCAAAAAGTATGGCCGCAACCAGGGTGACTGAAGAAAATCGTATTTCCCTGACCAGCTCGTCTTCCTGTTTTTCTTCGGAAAAGGCCACAAAAAAAGCCGAGCCGTATGCCAATACCAAAATTAAGAATGTAAAATACCTGCTGTACTGATCCACTATGGGAAGAAACGTGTTTTCATGGCTTGCGCTCCATTCGTATCTAAATATGATAAAGAGCAACAATACAACGGCTGCAGAAAACATACTCCAGCCGATGATCTGAAACTTGTGCGGAAGAAGGATTTTTTTTCGTTTCATGATCTACGGGATTAGTTATTATACGCACAAATGTAAATCTTATTTTACTATTTGACAAGTTTGTTTTACATTATATATTGTTTTCGTTAATTACGTCATTCTGTTGACCGAGGTGACGATTCTGCTCACTTATACTGGATCGCCTCTGCCAGGTGCTTGATCTCAATGACTTTGGAGCCATCCAGGTCTGCTATGGTGCGGGCCAGGCGCTGGATGCGGTGGTGGGCACGGGCAGACAGGTGCATCCGTTCCAGGGCTTGTTTGAGGAACGTCCTGCATGCAGGCCCGAGTCCGCAAACTTCCGGCAGCATCCCTACCCCGATATGGGCATTGGTGTGCACTCCTGCCATGCCCCTGAACCGTTCCGTCTGCAGGGCGCGGGCCTGCTCCACTCGCCGGCGTATAGCCTCAGAGCCTTCTGACAAAGGTGTGGCAGCCTCCCCAGGGATCAGGTCCTCCACGTCTACGGGCTTTACTGTCAGGTGAATGTCAATCCGGTCCATCAAGGGACCCGAGATTTTATTCTCATAGCGTTGCACCTGGTACGCCGGGCAAACACACTCTCTGGCCGGGTGTCCCTTGTATCCGCAGGGGCAGGGATTCATAGAGGCCACCAGCATGAACCGTGCCGGGTAATCCACTTTGTACCGCGCCCGGGAAAGCCTTATGGTTCCGTCTTCCAGGGGCTGCCGCAGCACTTCCAGCGCTGCGGAAGGGAATTCAGGCAGCTCGTCCAGGTAGAGTACCCCGTTGTGAGCAAGGGATATTTCACCGGGCAATGCCGAAGCGCCCCCGCCCGTAAGGGAAACCACAGAGGCCGTATGGTGCGGGGAACGGAACGGGCGGGAGCGCATCAGCCCCTGCTCGCTTCGGGGCACACCGGCCACAGACCAGATACGGGTGGTTTCCATGGCCTCGTCCCGGGATAAAGGCGGGAGGATTCCCGGAAGACAGCGTGCCATAAAGGTTTTCCCTGCCCCAGGCGGACCAGTCATGAGCACGTTGTGTCCCCCGGCCGCTGCCACTTCAAGGGCACGGCGCGCCTGAGCCTGCCCGCGCACCAGGGAAAAATCCGGGGGCTGTGCCGCAGAGGAAATATTCTTCTCTGTGTCGTCCGGCTTCAGAGGCGCCATTCTCACGAACCCTTCCGTAAGATCCAGCACCTGGGCCAGGTGCGTGACTCCATACACGTCCAGGCCTTCCACCACGGCAGCCTCCCGGGCCGATTCCAGGGGAAAGATACACGACTTGAACCCGCAATCTCTCGCATGAAGGGCCATGGACAGAGCACCCCTGATTGGCCGCAGCGTTCCGTCCAGCGCCAGTTCTCCCATGCAGAGCGTGGTGCCCAGCATGGGGGCCAGAATCTGTTCCGATGCCGCCAGCACCGCCAGGGCCAGGGGCAGGTCATAAGCCGAGCCTTCCTTCCGGATATCGGCAGGAGCCATGTTTACCACAATTCTTTTACATGGGATGCGCAAACCCACGGAATGCACAGCCGTTGAAACACGTTGCTGGGACTCCCTCACGGCGCTGTCTGGCAAACCTACCAGGTGAAAATTGATACCAGGAGAAACATCCGCTTCTATGGTAACGGTGATCGCCTCTATCCCGCATACCGCACTCCCGTATGCCTTTACCAACATACTTCACACATAAAAAATCCAACATCATGCGGGAAAAAATAAGTTCCGGAAACCTCTACTGGGGACCTAGAAAAGTCCGTGCAGCTGGGCGTCTATCTTGTCAATCACCTTGCTGAAATCTTCCGGATTCTCCTCTACCTGGAGATTGTCTACTTCCAAAATCAATTTGGGCCCTTCATAATTCATGATCCAGGTCTCATACCGTTCGTTCAGGCCGGTAAGGTAGTCCAGGCGTATGGAATTTTCATAATCCCGGCCCCTTTTCTGGATACGGTTCACCAGGGTGGGGACCGTAGCCCTGAGGTATATGATCAGATCGGGAGCAGGTATGAGCGATATCATCAGCTCATAGAGTTTGATATAATTGTCAAAATCACGCGTGGACATAAGCCCCATCGCGTGCAGGTTGGTTGCAAAAATGCTGGCATCTTCATAAATGGTACGGTCCTGGATGACGGTATGTCCCGCTTTCTGGATCTCGACGATGCCTGCCAGGCGCCGGTTAAGAAAGAATATCTGGAGATTGAAAGACCAGCGCTTCATATCCTCGTAGAAATCTGTCAGATAGGGGTTGTCTACCACTTCTTCATACTTGGGGACCCACCCGTAATGTTTGGAAAGAAGCCTTGTCAGGGTGGTTTTCCCGCTTCCTATGTTCCCGGCAACAGCAATATGCATACACAATGATTTATGTAGAACAAATATACGTAATTTTTCGCCCTAAAAACAATTAACAGGTAATTAACAAAAATTGTTGTTGCGTGGCAATATTTTGCATAACTTTGCATATAACCTGATAGATATCTACAATTCATAATTTTATATTACGATGAAGAAAATATTAACTCTTCTATTCCTCGGGGCGGTGTCTCTTGTTGCGACATCTTGCGCGATCACGAGGATGCCGGCCGATTTTTCCGGAATTGTTTGCGGAGAGCCGGTTTTTGATATTCAGCAGAATGGGACCGTAAAAATTTCATTTTGTGTGGAAGTCCCCGCTAACTATTTTTCAAAAAGGACTACCTTCTCCATAATGCCTTCCGTATTATACGCCAACGGCGATGTAAAGGAATTGCCCTGTTATACGGTACAGGGATTCTCTGTTGTAGACACCAATTTCCCGGTGGTGGACTGGTCAGTCCAGCAGGTATTGTGCTACAGCACCACCATACCGTATCATGACGGTCTGGCCACGGCCACCCTGCAAACCAAAGGATGGGTCTTCGACTGCCTGACCAAGGAAGAATTGTGCCTGCCCTTGTGCAGCTGGGGCGTAGCCGTGCCGCTGACTCCCGTCCTGCCTGTATATATGGCCCACATAGCTGCTGAATCCAGTGTAAGGGCCGCCCTCCGCGGAAAGATCTACTTCCCGGTAAACGGCTACACTGTAACCGGCGCCATAGCCACCCAGCCCGATATCACGCGGACTTTGAATTCCCTGAAGCAACTGACAAAGCGCAGCGATTTCAATATCACCCGCATTGATGTGGAAGGTAACGCTTCCCCGGAAGGGACCTCCCGCATTAACGACCCGCTGGCCAAAAGACGTGCAGACCACACCCGTGATTTCTTTGTAAAAGCATTGCAAGACAACGGCTACACCAAAGAAGTGCCGGCCAGCGTCTGGACCGTCAACAGCACCTCGGGCATGGGATTCTGGAATGAATTCTACACCGCCATGAAGGAATCCAATGTAAGCAACAAAGACCAGCTTGCCGAGAAATTCCTCCGCCTGGCCTCCAACCCCGTCGAGGCCGAGCGCCAGATCCGGACCGAGATCGCTTCCAACACCGAGGTAAAGAATGTGATGATGCCCCTGTTGCGTTACGGATCGGTTGCCGTCAACTTTGACCCCATCAAGCTGACAGCAGAGGAAATCCGTGTCATTGCAGACAACCAGCCCGAATACCTGACCCCCAACGACATCATCCAGGCCGCTATGGATCTGGAACCCGACCAGGCCATTGCCCTTTACAAGAGGTCCCTGGACCGGTACCCCGATGTAGTTGAACTTTATGTAAACCTGGCATACAGCCAGATCCAGAAAAATGACCTGGAAGCCGCACAGCAGACACTGGCCAATGCAGACCTGGTTGCCGACCAGCAGGCAGAAAAAGACATGATTGCCTTGCAGCGTGCCTGCGTATCCATGAAACAAGGTCAGTACGGCGAGGCTGAATCTGCCCTGAACGCCATCTCCGATGAAGGCATGACACGCTACTACCGCGGTGTCCTGGCCGTCTACCAGGAAGACAACGACAAAGCCATCCGCCTGCTCTCTAATGAGAAAGACATCAATTATGCCATTGCCCTTCTGAACAAGAACCAGGTGAAAGAAGCCCTCAAGGTACTGCAGGATCTTGACCAGGATTGCCCCTATGTTCTGTATGCCTCGGGTGTTGCCTATGGGCGCCTGAACGAAAACGCAAAGGCTGCCGAATACAAGGCCAAGGCCTACAAGATTGATCCCTCGTTAAAGTTATTAGACAACTAACTCCATTTTCCTAAACCGGATGAAAGCCTCCTCCCGGAAGAGAGGGGGCTTAATCATTTGCCCCTGAAGTTTTCCCATGCCAGACACCCTCAGACAACAAGGACAAAGAAGGCTGCTTATAGAAGAACTGGCCGGTAAATACACGTTCAATCCCCTGGTGCTTAAAGCCATGGAACGGATTCCCCGGCACATGTTCGTGGAAAAAGGGCTGGAGCATTTGGCCTACAAGGACAAACCCCTGCCTATCACCGCCAGCCAGACCATTTCACAGCCTTTTACCGTTGCCATGCAGACGCACCTGCTCAATTGCAGTAAAATGGACAAGGTCCTGGAAATCGGGACCGGGTGCGGATACCAGGCGGCAATCCTTATGGCCATGGGATTCCAGGTTTATTCCATTGAACGGATCTGGGAGTTATACATGCAGGCCCAGAAAAACCTGGTGGCAGCAGGCTTTGACCCTTCAGGCCTGTACTTTGGGGACGGTTTTGCCGGTTTGCCTCAGTTTGCTCCGTACAGAGGAATCCTGGTGACCTGCGGTGCCCCGGCTGTACCCCCAAGGCTAAAGGAGCAACTGGCCATAAACGGAAAAATGGTGATTCCTGTAGGACGGAATGAACAACAAATGCTACGCATTACCCGGACCGGAGAAGATACGTATACCACAGAGGATTTTGGCCCCTACTCATTTGTGCCAATGCTCACAGGCACACAAAAAATGAAACATGGAGTTTAAAACTTTTTATTTCAACGCCTTGCGCACCTGTTGCTACGTGTTATATGACCAGACAGGCGATTGCATCATTATTGACCCGGGTTGTTATGGACAAACAGAAGAACAGCGGCTGGCCACCTACATCAAAAGCAACAACCTAACCCCCCGGTATATTGTTAACACCCACTGTCATTTTGATCACCTGATGGGACTGGCTTTCCTGCGTCAAAAATACGATATCCCGTTGCGGATACATCCTTTGGAAGCCGAATCGCTCAAAAGGGCATCTTTTCACGCCTACCTGTTCGGATTTAACATGACCCCGCCCGGAACAGATTTTGCCCCCGTTTATGACGGCGAGGTGCTTTCCTTTGGAACATCATCCCTGAAAGTAATGCACACGCCGGGTCACAGCCCCGGCAGTGTCTGCCTGTTCGGCCACCAGGAGGGAATGTTGATCACCGGAGACCTGCTCTTTGCCGGCAGCGTGGGCAGGACCGACCTGCCCGGGGGAAATTATGACCAACTTATGGATTCGCTTACCCGGAAAATCATGCCTTTGCCGGCTTACACCCTCATTTTCCCCGGGCACGGTCCTTCCTCTTCCCTGGAACGTGAATTTGCAGGCAATCCCTACCTGCAGCATTTATGCTGATTCCCATGCCTGCAAGTTATATCCGGATAGAAGGGGCAAGGGTCAACAACCTGAAAAACATCAGTCTGGACATACCCCGTCATGCCTTGAGCATCATCACAGGTCTGAGCGGGAGCGGAAAATCCTCGTTGGCTTTTGATACCCTGCATGCAGAAGGACAACGGCGATACCTGGAAACGTTGTCTTCCTATGCCCGCCACTACCTGGGTATCCTGCAGCGTCCCGATGTGGAACACATCTCGGGCCTGAGTCCCATCATTGCCATTGAACAGAAAACCACTACACGCAATCCCCGTTCCACAGTGGGCACGGTCACTGAAATCTATGATTTTCTGAGGCTGCTCTTTGCCAGGGCATCCATAGCTTACTCTCCCGTAACGGGCAAGCCCATGATCCGTTACAGTGCAGAACAGATGGTTTCACTCATAGCATCGCAGCACCATGGAAAAAAATGCATCCTTCTGGCCCCTGTAGTCAAGGGGAGAAAGGGACATTACCGGGAACTATTGGAACAGATCCTGAAAAAGGGGTTCCTGGAAGTCCGCATAGACGGAAACATAGAGCAAATTGCCCACAATATGTTGCTGGACCGTTACAAGAACCATTTCATAGAGATTGTCATAGACAAACTGGTTCCTTCGGCGCAGGATGGGGCTTCCCTGGCCCGCCTGCGTGATTCGGTCAACACAGCGTTGCACCACGGGAACGGATCTTTTGTTGTTCTGGACCCCGATACCGGCAAAACCACCCATTACAGCAAACACCTGATGTGCCCCGAAAGCGGCCTGTCCTTTCCCGAGCCGGCCCCCTTCAGTTTTTCGTTCAATTCCCCGCTGGGAGCCTGCCCAAAATGCAAAGGCCTGGGCTTCACCACCCGCATTGACATGAAAAAGATCATTCCGGACAATTCCCTGTCCATCGCGCAGGGAGGACTGGAACCCTTTGGCAAATACCGGGACAACACACTGTTCAGTCACCTGGAAGGGGTGGCAAAGAAGTACGGGTTCTCGCTGCAAACGCCCATTTCAGAAATCCCTGAAGAGGCCATGGACACGCTGCTCTACGGGAGCGAAGACCTGATCTATGTCCATGCACAGATGGGCGGAACCTACACCATAACCTTTCCCGGGCTGATCAACCGCATGGAACAGATGAACGGGGAAGGGGAAGGGAAAATGACCACCTGGGAGCGTTACCTGGAAGAAGTAACATGTCCTGTATGCCACGGGAGCCGGCTCAACCAGGATGCGCTATGCTTCCGCTTTGCAGACAAGAACATTGCCCAGCTGGCCGCCATGGACATCCAGCCGCTGGTCTGTTGGCTGGAGAGAGTGGAAGACCGCATCTCGGACAGGCAAAAAGCCATTGCCACAGATATACTTAAAGAGATCCGCGACCGGCTGCAGTTCCTCCTGGATGTGGGACTTTCCTACCTCTCCCTGGACCGGGGAACACGCACCCTGAGCGGCGGGGAGAGCCAGCGCATCAGGCTGGCCACGCAAATAGGGTCCACCCTGGTGAACGTACTCTATATTCTGGACGAACCCAGCATAGGATTGCACCAGCGGGACAACCGCAGGCTGATCAAAGCACTTATGAAATTGCGCGATGCCGGGAACACGGTTCTTGTAGTGGAACACGACCGGGAAACCATCCTGAGTGCCGACTGGCTGATAGACCTGGGGCCCGGGGCCGGCCGTGAGGGCGGCCACCTGCTTTACTCGGGACCCATGGACCAATTCCTGGAACAAGAGCACCTGAGGAGCCTTACCTGGCAGTACCTGAAGGGAATACGGAGCATACCGATTCCCCATACAAGGCGTACCGGCAACGGGAACGTGCTGCGTATATGTGAAGCCACTGGCAACAACCTGAAGAACATTACCGTGGATTTTCCCCTGGGGTGCTTTATCTGCGTTACGGGCGTGAGCGGCAGTGGCAAGTCCAGCCTGATAAACGAAACGCTCGTTCCCGTGCTCACCCGGAAGTTTTACCGTTCCAAAAGGCCTTTCCTGCCACACGGTTCGGTCACCGGTATCCAGAACATAGACAAAGTGGTAGAGGTAGACCAATCCCCCATAGGGAAAACGCCCCGCAGCAACCCGGCAACCTATACCAATGTTTTTGCCGAGATTCGCAAGCTTTTTGCCGCCTCACAGGATGCCAAAACCCGCGGTTTCAAATCTTCCCGCTTCTCTTTCAACACAGGGGGTGGCCGGTGTGAAGCCTGCAAGGGGGCGGGAATCCAGCTCATAGAGATGAATTTTTTGCCCGATGTCCACATCACCTGCCCCGACTGTCAGGGAAAACGCTACAAAAGCGACACACTGGCAGTCCGTTACAAAGACAAGAACATTTACCAGGTGCTAGACATGACAGTCAACGAAGCCGTTGACTTCTTCAGGCACGTACCTCCCATCATTCAGAAAATCAGAACACTGCAGGATGTGGGACTGGGTTACATCAAGCTGGGGCAACCCTCCACAACCCTGAGCGGGGGAGAATGCCAGCGGGTAAAACTGGCGGCCGAATTGTCCCGTACCTCCACAGGCAAAACGCTCTACATCCTGGACGAACCCACCACCGGGCTGCATTTTGAGGACGTGAAGGTCCTGCTCCAAATCCTGCACCAGCTCACAGACAAAGGCAACACCATTGTGATCATAGAGCATCATCCCGACATCATCTGCTCGGCCGATCATATCATTGACCTGGGCCCCGAAGGAGGGGCCGGCGGGGGACAGGTGGTAGGGACCGGAACGCCTGAAGAACTGGCAGAGAATTTGCAGTCATATACCGGCACCTTGCTCAGGGAGTGGTTAAGTAGAGAGAATTGCTTATGAAAACGTTACATGAATTAAACAGGGAAAGAAACGGGGCTGATGCCGGAAAGTATCTGGCCGCCTTGGTGGACAACCGCCTCAAATGCCTGGACTATATCCTATACAATCCCCACGAAGTTCAATTTGTGGATTATTCACACCCCGACGGAAGAAGGACTTACATCCGCTCCCTTTCGTTTGTCCTGCAGAAAGCCGTGAAAGAAGTCTTCCCACAGGCAAAGCTGAGGATCTCCTACTCTGTGGTGAATTCGCTTTATTGCAACCTGGTCTTCCCCGATGCCAGGGAGGAAACCGACCGGGACATGGAACTGATTCGCCAGGCCATGACCCGCATCATTGAACAGGACATACCCTTCAGGATGGAAAAGATCCCTACTGAAGAAGCACAGCAATTATTTGAAAAAGCCGGTTTTCCGCAAAAAGCGCTGCTTCAGAAAACCCGGGGCCATTTTTATACCACTGTGTATACCCTGGACCAGAGTTACGACACTTTTTATGGTCCACTGGTGCCTTCAGCCGGTTACCTGAAACTGTTCTACCTGCGCCGTTTTTACAAGGGATTTTTACTCCAGTATCCCCACCCGGACAATCCTGCCAGGGTAGACGGCCCACCCAAATTGCATAAATTGGTGGAGGTTTTTGAAGAATATGTCAACTGGGGCAAGGTCATGGGGGTCCGGGATGTGGGCAGCCTGAACCAGAAAATCCAAAACGGCGAAACCAAAGATCTGATCCTTATAGGAGAAGCCCTGCACAGCAGGCGATATGCCGCTATTGCCGACACCATATTCGGTCTGCGGGACAAGGTAAGGCTGGTTCTGGTGGCCGGCCCCTCGAGCAGTGGAAAAACCACCACATCCAAACGGATTTCCAAACAACTTAAGGTGTTGGGCATGCAGCCGGTAGTCCTGGAAATGGACAATTATTTTGTCGATCGGGAAAATACCCCGCGCGATGAAAACGGAGATTTCGATTTTGAATCCCTCCAGGCCCTGGATGTGGCTTTTTTGAACAAACAACTATTCGAACTGCTAGACGGCAAAGAGATTGAAGTCCCCTTATTCGATTTTTTAACAGGGAAACGTGCTTTCAACGGGAAAAAGCTCAGGCTCCAGGAGAATCAGGTCCTGATCATGGAAGGGATCCACGCCCTGAATCCGGTCCTGACAAAGAACATCCCCGAAGATAATAAATTCCGGATATACGCCTCGGCGCTTACCTCCCTGGCCATGGACGAGAACAACCGGATCTCAACCACCGACACCCGGATGATCCGCCGCATGGTGCGCGATGCACAATTCCGGGGCATTTCGGCCGAAGAAACCATCCTGCGCTGGCCCAGCATCAGCTACGGGGAACGGCAGAACATTTTTCCTTTCCAGGAAGAGGCCGATGTGATGTTCAACTCGGCCCTGCCTTATGAACTGGCAGTGCTCAAATCACACGCCGAGCCTTTGCTGCACCGGATCCCCCCCGTTTCAAAGGCATACCCCGAGGCCCTGAGGCTGTTGAACTTCCTAAGTTATTTCACCTGCGTGCACCCCACAGATGAACGCTATATTCCTTATGTGTCTGTAATTAGGGAATTTATCGGCACCAATCCGCCGGATTGACAGGCACCCCGTTGCGCAGCAGCTGAAAGTAACTGTTCCCTTCCCCCCGGGGAGATAACGTCCCCAGTTTTTGTCCCGTCACCACCTTATCCCCTTCTTTGACTACCACGTCTACCATGTGGCAATAGATCGTGCTGAACTGCCCGTGGGTTACCAGCACCCGTATCAGGTAACTGTCCCTGTTGTCCATCCAGATACTGGAAACGGTTCCGTTGAAGATGGTCTTTACTTCCCCGCCTTTGGCACCGGATAGGGTAACGCCCTTGTTATCAAAGGTAAAGCCCCATTTGGGATCGGTAATGCGACCAAAGCGCTCAATGATGACAGCATCTTTCAGCGGCCAGGGCAGGTTGCCCTTGTTGGCAGTAAAATCTTCCGACAGGGCGCGCGCTGCCTCTACGGCTGCCGGATCCCGCGCCAGATTCTTCTTTTCCAGAGCAGCCAGTGCTTCACGGATTTCCTTGTCCAGTTTGCGCTGTTCGTCTATGCGTTTTTGCAATTCAGCTTTCAACTGTTTTTCATTCTGCTGCATCTTTTTGATGTTGCCGTCAAGAAGTCGCTGGTCTTTTTCCATCCGTGAAATTTCAAGGGCCATGTTGTCCCGGGCTGTCACACGCTCCTTCTGAAGGGAAAGCAGCAGTGCTTCTTCCCGGACCAGGCTGTCCTGCATAATGCGGATCTTACTTTCCTGGGCGCGCATATAGTCGCTGTAATTGCGGAAGTAACGCCACCGGCGGTAGGCCTGTGCAGCGCTTTCACTGGAAAGCACGTGCATAATCCAGAGTTTACGGTCGCGGTGCCTGTACGCCTGCTGCAACAGTGTTTGGTATGCTGTAAGCAGGTCGCTGTGTTCCTGACGGAGGCGGGCAATCATGTTGCTTTTTTCCGAGATGCTGTTGTTGAGAGTGGCCAGTTCCTGTTCCAGGCCCATGATCAGTTCCTGGCGGCTGGACAACAGACGCTGGCCCAGCCTGTACTGTGTCAGCTGGTCTCGGATGTTGTCTGCCGTGGAGTTGATCCTTTTTTCGAGTGTGGCAATCTCTTCCCGGAGCCGGCGGTTGCGGGATTGCAGTTCCCCCACGTCCTGTGCCCCGGCCGTGATGCCTGCCGCCAGGAACATGGATAGGATAAGCAATATCCGTTTCATTGTCTATTGCCCGGGTTTTTTGTTGGTTTCAATTTTTTTCCGGATATCTTCCCGTGGCTCGATAGCGTATGCCTGTTGCCAGTAAACTATGGCCATGAGCGGCTCGTTCAAAGCGTTGAGAACGTCCCCGTAATGGTTTAGGATTTCAACGCTTTCCTTTCCCCCGTATGCCAGGGCCTGTCTGAAAATGTTCCTGGCCTCGGCAGAACGGCCCAGCAGGTGCAGAATCCAGCCGTATGTATCCAGGTAAGTAGAATTATTGGGTTCTTTTTCAATGGTTACCTGGCTCATGGACAGGGCTTTCTCCAGTTGTTCCCCCCGGAGTGAAAGGTAATAGGCATAATTGTTCAGAACCGGCAGGTTCTGCCCTTCCAGGCGGAGTACTTCTTCATACGTACTGAATGAACGCTCCCAATCGCCTTTTTCATGGTACAGATCCCCCAGAAGGGACAAGGTCTGGACTTTGTTGGTCTTGTCGTTCTTTTTGAGCAGGGACAGGATCCTTTCAAACCGGGCTATCGCCTGGTCCAGTTGCCCGGTCTGCCACAATGCCAGCCCGTAGAGGCTGCCAAAATCAGCGTCATCGGGGAAGATTTCCAGCGCTTTGCTCCCGTATTCGCATAGCAGGGGCCATTCCTTCAGGTAATAAATCACACCCAATGTCTGGTACCAGGCGTGGTAATCGTTGGGATAATAGCGGATATTGTCTTTGATCACCTCAAGGGCACCGGACGGGTTTTGTGTCTGAATCAGGAATCCGGCATAGATATAGGCCAGGGTGCTGTCTGTCCTATGTGCACTGCGGGTGTTCTGGAACAGGGTGTCCACCTGTGGCTGGAAGGTGGCTACAAAGGTTCTTGTTTCCAGGATTTGCTTCAGGTAATCTGTCTTCATCCTCACGTCCACCTGGGGGTAAGCCAAAAAGGTATTGATGTTCTGAAAATACAGGTCAAACTGCCGCTTCATGCGGTATACCTCGGCCATGCCAAAAACAGCCGGCATAAAGGCGGGATCCGATTCGAGCGCCTTCTGGTAATATTCCCCGGCCTTCTCCATTTCCCCGTCTCCTGCTTCCAGGTCTCCCAGATGGCTAAGGACCCGGGGGGCTGGCGTATGGGCTGCGTACTCACGCAATATGGTCCGGGCAGCTTCCTTGTCCCTGTCCACGGTTAGGTTAAAACGCAGCAGTACCCCCGATTCGGTTACCCCCTCCCTGCTTTCCAACGTGTCGAGCAGCTCCAGCGCCTTGTCTGCCTTGTGGCTGTCCATGTACAAGGCTATGCGGTCGTAGAGCAGTTCTGTTTTGTCTGAATTGTCCAGCCATAAATTTTCGTAAAGCAATCCGGCTTCCTCGGTATTTCCGGCGGCCACGGCCAGTTTTGCCTGCTGCAGGCGGTACCAGTAATTTCCAGGATCCAGCTTCAGGGCTTTTTGCAGGTATTGCTCCGCTTCTTTCCATTGTCCGGCATAACCGGCAATCTGCGCCAGGTAATAGAAGGCGGCATCGTTATCCTTCTGTCGCGAAACAACGCGTTTAAAACAATCCTTGGCCTGTGGCAGGTCTCCCAGATAAAACATTTTCAGTCCCTGATGAAACAACACACCCGATTCTTCGGCGGCAACTTCGGCTCGATATCCGCAGGAGGCCAGAACAATAAAAGATAACAGGATAAAAACACGCTTCCACATGGGTTCAAAGTATTGCGGGAGTTGCAAAGTTACCATAATTCGTTCAATTCAATTATTTATTTTACATTTGTTTAGCCTGTAGAATTTTCTCATATCCATGCAACATTCCGGCCGTAATTTTCATCTAAACAAAGACATACCGGAAAGTGACCTCATTGCTGCCTGCAAAAAAAATGATGCTGCAGCGCAACGTGTTATTTATGAGCGTCTTTTTTCCAAAATGCTGGCGGTCTGCCAACGTTATACAGGCAACCGGGAGACCGCCAGGGATATCGTTCAGGACGGATTTGTTGTGTTGTTCGATAAGATAGGGACTTACGCGGGGACGGGCTCTTTTGAAGGTTGGGCGCGGAAAATTTTTGTCAACATGTCGCTTTCCTACCTTCGCAGGAACGATGCCCTACGCTACAGCGAGCCCATAGAAAACACGACCGGCAGCTCGGTTACTACGGGACTGATTCTGGAAAACATCTCGGCCAACGATATCCTGCGGTGCATGGAACAGATGCCTCACGGATTCCGTACCATATTTAACATGTATGCAATTGAAGGTTACTCTCACAACGAAATCGCAAAGTTATTGGAAATCAGCGAAAGCACTTCCCGCTCCCAGTATTCCAGGGCAAGGTCCTGGCTACAGAATAAACTGAACGATCTGACATGAAACAGATACATCTCATAGGATTTGTCATACTGTCGCTGCTTGTAGCCGCCTGCGAGGACAGCATACCTTTCCGCTATGAGGGGAAGGAGCCTGATTCCATGTCCACAAGGCAGTACCCGCATGCCTTTTTTATTGTTCACGGCCAGATCATTGACTCCCTGACACAGGGACCTATCCCGGGATTGCCTGTAAACCTGCGTCTTGAGGATACGGTTTTCACAGACACAACCGGGTTTTTCCGCGCACAAACCATTGCATTTCCCATATCACAGGAATTCCGCCTGGTATTCAATACCCGGGGAGAACACCACAATCCGCTGTACAATCCCGAGACACTGTACGTTCATTTCATGCTGCCCACTTTCAAGCTGAGCCAGGAAGAGATTCTAGAGCATGGACCGCAGTTTTTTGGCAGTGCTTTTATGACCATTAACAAAACATTAAGCCCTTTGGTTGATGAATGACAATTTTTTTGATCAGAAAATCCGGGAGAAGCTGTACGACTTCTCCATCCCCGGGGAAAACGGGGACTGGGATGCCCTGGCTGCCCGCCTGTCTGGACGCAAAGCGTTCCTGCGCCGCAGAAGGGTCTTGATCCTGGTCCCGGCGGCCGCCGCCTGCCTGTTGCTGCTGTTCTTTTTATTTATGCCCCGGCCAGACAGGAATGCTTCGGCTCCGGAGACCGTTTGCAGGATTGTCCGGGAGCCTGCCGCCCTTGATCTTACCGCCCATCTGGAAAACATCCCCCTATTATATTCCCCGCAGGAACTGGAGCTGCTGCGCATTCGTTCCGTAATACCTGCAACTTCCGAGATCACCGTACCGCCCGCAGCAATCCCCTCCCCTGAACCTGAGCAGGCTGCCCCCCTGCAGGCTGGTGTGGAAGAGCCCGTTATCCACAAGGAAATGCCCGTGGAAGAACCGGTCAATGTTAAGGACCCTGCAAAAAATGGCCTGTTCCCCGCGGACCCTCCCAAAAACATGAGATTGAACAATAAATGGATCACCGCAGCCAATTTCTCCTACCAGGGAGCCATCAACGGCGCATACCTGTTCACCCCTTCCACCTATACCACCAAATGGGAAACGCCGCTGAGCCTGGCCAGCAGCGATCTCGCCAACCTGGGCATCCCTGATTACATGGCCCCCGACTTTGATGAAAACGATATGAACCGGATCTCGGCCCATTTCTCTACCCCCATCTCGGCCGGGATCAACGTCCAGAAAGAGTTCAACAAATGGTTGTCTGTGGGAGCTTCCCTAACCTATACCCTGCTGCGGGGCGAATACCAGGTGCATACGGCCGACAAGTCTTATATTGTCAACCAGAACACGCATTACATAGGCATTCCCGTGAGCGTTTACCTGCGAATGGTCAACACGCCCCACCTGACAGTCTATGCCGTTGGCGGAGGTGCCATAGACAGGGCCGTTGCCGACGAATACATCTGCCAGCTGAACGACGTGACTACCCGGCAGTATGTTCCGGTGCAGGGGGTCCAGTGGTCTGTTTACGGCGGGCTGGGTATAGAATACAAATGGTCAGAGCTGATGGGCATTTACATAGAGCCTACTGTATCGCATTATTTTGACAACAACCAGCCCAAGAGCATCCGGACCGTGCAGCCCACGCAGTTCAGGATGGAACTGGGGATCCGTTTCAGAATTTAGGTTCTTTCAGGAGCCGGGCCATTTCAGAGGCAAATACAAAATCATTCAGGGCTTTGTCACTGGATTGCAGGATGGTGCGCTTGCTTCCTTCCCATTCTTTTTTCCCCTGGTAAAGGAATACCACCTTTTCACCTATGGCCATCACCGAGTTCATGTCGTGGGTGTTGATGATGGTGGTCATTTTGTATTCGTGGGTCAATTCGCTGATCAGGCGGTCTATCACAATGGCTGTCTGCGGATCCAGGCCCGAGTTGGGCTCGTCACAGAACAAATACCTTGGATTCATGACAATGGCCCGTGCTATTCCCACCCGTTTCTGCATTCCGCCGCTCAGTTCGGAGGGGTATTTGTCCCCTATGTCGCCCAGGTTCACGCGATTCAGGCAAAAGTCAACCCGTTCGTTTTTGCGAGAAAGGGACCAGTCCGTGAAAAAATCAAGGGGGAAGCGGACATTCTCCCGGGCCGTGGCAAAGTCAAAAAGCGCGGCACCCTGGAAGAGCATGCCCATCTGTTTATGAATGGCTATTCTTTGTTTATCATCCAGGGCGGTAAAATCTGTATTGTCATAGAAAATATTGCCCGAATCTATGTTATGTAGCCCGGCAATAGCCTTGAGCAGGACTGTTTTGCCCGAGCCGCTGGCCCCAATTATCAGGTTTGTCTTTCCTTCCTCAAAATCCACATATATGTCTGAGAGCACCTGCTGGGATCCAAAGAATTTGTTTATGTTCTGTACAGATATCATCAGTTGAGCATCAATTGGGTAAGGGCCAGGTCAACAATCAGGATCAACAGGCAAATGGACACGATGGAACGCGTACTGGCGCGGCCCACCTCAAGGGAGTTTTCCTTGGGGGAATACCCGTAGAGGGCAGAAACCGTGACAATTATAAAACTGAATACCACCATTTTGGTGAGGGCATATATTATGTAATACCCGTTAAAGGCAAAGCGCAACCCGGTAGCATACTGGCTTAGGGTGATCATTCCGGTGGTGGCCACAATCAGCCAGCCTCCCAGGATACCTACCATCAGGCTAAAGAGCATGAGAAGGGGATTGAACAGGCAAACCGACACCACTTTGGGCAATATCAGGTAATTGGCCGAGTTGATGCCCATCATTTCCATGGCATCTATCTGCTCTGTGAGCCGCATGGTGCCAATGTCAGAAGAAATATTAGAACCCACTTTGCCGGCCAGGATCAATGCCACCATAGTGCAGGAGAATTCCAGAATCAGGCTTTCGCGTACCATGTACCCTACGTACATTTTGGGAATAAAGGGGTTTTCAATGTTGTATGCAGTCTGGATAACCAGGACAGCCCCAATGGCAATGGAAATAACCCCTATCAGCGGAACGGAGGTCATCCCCAGCTTTTCCATTTCAACCAGGCACTGTTTCCAGAAAATACGCCACTTTTCGGGCCGGGTAAAAACCCGTTTCATGAGCAGGATGTATTCTCCTATCTGTTCAAAGATTTTTCTGATCATGAGTCAAAGATAGTAAATAGACGGCGTTTTTGCACCTGGGGCATGGGCGGTTTTATATTCTTTCCGGTTGTACGCATCACAGGATTCAGGTATATGTGCGAACTGTCGGGCAGGGCAATCTTCACCCGCACGTAACTGTCCTGCGCCTGCAGGATGTAAAAAGCCGAATCTGCAACCACTCCTGCGCCTGCAGGACTATCTGTCGCCTTTGCCGCATCTGTAACGCTGTCTGCCGTTCCCTGTACACTTTTGAGAAGCACCCCTTCCTGGCCTATAAAGTTGAATTGCCGGGCCCTGCCATTCAGGACCACAAACAGGCTGTCTGCCTTAATGCGACAGGACTGCAACACGGGTATCGCATCCAGGCAAGTGCGCTTTTGCATCACAGAACCCCGTGCCACACTTTTGGTCACTTCTATACCATAGACAGCGCCCGTTTCAAGTGCCCGGTAAACAGTTTCAGGCGGGCAGGAAGTCCCTTGCGGACCACTGGTAAAAATCATGGTCAGGTCTCTGGCCAGGTCTGTGGGTTTGAAAACATTGTGGGCATCGTCACCGGCAATGAGCATGGCCGATTTGCCCGATGACAAGGCCTCGTCCCATAGTCCTTCGGAGATCCAGAAATCATTGAGCACCTCAAAAAGGTGGTAGCCCGACAGCCTGCGCACATCCCTATGGCCGTACCCTCCCATCCAGGCCGGATGATTGAGGGCCACCAGTGCTGACCGTTCTCCGAGCCTGTTCAGGATGTGTTGCTTTTGTGACCGTGTATGGGGCAGGATAAAGTCATTCCAGAATACCTTGCGGGCCCCTATGGAGCCCTGGTGCGTTTTCAGCAGATTGAACCCGTGCTCATAGACAGGAATAAAGAGCCGGGAGCCGGAAGTCGTACCGGAGCCGGAAAGCCCCTGGGTCTCTGTAATTTTTTGATAATCTGAAACCCCGACAATGTCGTATCCCAGTGAGTCGTATTTGTCCAATATGTCTTCCACTGTATTATTGCGCCCGTTGGTGAAGAAACCCCATGTATTGGAATGGGCGTGAAAATTGGCCCTAAGCCAACGCCCCCCGGGATGCACCTGTTCATACGGATTGTACCAGTATGGCCCCGAAAAAGGATCTTCAGGAGCCGGTTTATAAAGCGGCATCTGTCGCACCAGGAAAATAAGCAGCAAAACAATACCCGCCCACTTCCAAAACCGCCCTGTTTTATGTTTACTGCCCATACTGCAAATGTAGAGCTTTTTACCCATCTTTATGCCGTGAACAAAACAGTGCGGTTTTTCAGGGGAAGACAAGGCCAGTGGAAGCGGCTGGCGGCTGCCTTCGTAGACGGAACACAGAAAGTGTCGCCCCTGTGGATGCATTGCGCATCTCTGGGTGAATTTGAACAGGGAAGACCGATACTGGAAGCGTTCCGTGAGCGGCACCCCGACAAGAAAATCCTTCTTACATTTTTCTCTCCTTCCGGCTATGAAATCCGGAAAAACACACCCCTGGCCGATTATGTGTTTTACCTGCCCCTGGATACCCCCCGCAACGCCCGCCGGTTCCTGGACCTTACGGATCCCTGTGCTGCCGTATTTGTAAAATATGAATTCTGGTATTTTTACCTGACAACCCTGAAAAAAAGGGAAATCCCCACATACCTGATATCGGCCCGTTTCAGGCCCGACCAGCCCTTTTTCAAGAAATACGGGGCCTCGTTCCGCCGTATGTTGTCCTGCTTTACCCATATTTTCGTACAGGATGACCGTTCGCTCCGGCTGCTGTCTGCTCTGAAGGAAGCCCCCTTCCGGGTTACAGTGGCCGGCGACACCCGGTTTGACCGCGTGGGCTGCAACATCCTCCATGACAATACCCCGGAACTGTTCCGGCAGCTGGTCAGGGAGCCCGTCCTGATAGCCGGCAGTACCTGGCCTGCCGATGAGGCCCTGCTGGAACGCCTGGCCGGGGATATGCCCAACCTGCAGATTGTACTGGCCCCGCACCAGATCAACCCTGCGCACATGGAGTCCATCCGGCGACTGTTCTCCCGGTGGAACCCGATCTTTTTTTCCGGAGCAAAACAAGGCCCTCCGCCTAAAATCCTGGTCATAGACAGCATAGGAGTTCTTTCCTCGCTGTACCGTCACGGAACGGTCTGCTATATTGGCGGGGGATTCAATCCTTCCGGGATCCACAATACCCTGGAAGCTGCTGTTCACTCAAAGCCGGTTCTCTTTGGCCCCAATTACGACAAGTTTAAAGAAGCCCACGAGCTGATTGCCTGTCGGGCCGCTGCAAGTTTCCGTGATTACAATACTTTACTGGGAGCTTTAAATCTGTGGATGGCAGATCCCACCCTTCGTGAAAAGGCCGGTAAGGCAGCCGGGGTATATGTCCTGGAAAATATTGGCGCTACAGATCAAATTCTTGAAAAGCTGGCTGTCCGGGAGCCGTAGCCCGATCGCCTGACGGAGCGGCGTAAACAAAAGGATACCCGTTGCGCAGGGCATGCCTTCTTGACCGCAGGGCATCCGGTCCCATGATCATCATGGTGGTTCTGAACCGGGCATTCTCCTTCCGGTTCTGTCCGTCGCACCAGGCCAGCAAAGCATCCGATTCCTGCAGGGTCCGGGTATGGACCGCAATTTTCAGAAAATCCGCCCCTCCGGAAAAGGCCTTTTGGGCCAGCCCCTCCAGCAGCGCTTCATCGGGAACGCCTTCCGGGTTGTTTTCAGGGAAATGTGCCGAGCGGATCACCTGCACGCCGTTTGTACGGGCCAGTGCCGTCAGCTGTTTTGCATAACCTTGCGGAGCATCCAGCGGAATATCCACCCATCCTGCGCCCCAGGATACCATTTCTGCCAGCATATCCGGTATGGCACCACTTTCTGCCGCAGCCGGATGCGTGAGCATGAGTTTCTTTTCTTTTCCCATGCATTGCATGCGCAAAGCCACCATGCCCACGGGCGAGATATCTGCGGCCAGGTCCAGGCGCAGTTCAACCCATGGCGCCTTGTCCAGCCATGCTGAAACATCCCTGCTATGGGCCGAATCCAGGCTTACCCCGGGATTTTGTGCCCGGTTGAGCCATTTTTCCACCGGATCGCTCACCAGCACATACTGTCCAATGGCCCCGATCAAAACAAGGTCCAGGTCCCTGCCGCGTTTTTTCTTGTCGTGTAGCATAAAGGGAATGATTTGCCTTGGGGAGCAGGGAAGTGTGGGGTCCAGGCCGCAGGCAGTCAATACCCGCAGCAGGCGTTGTGCCAGTTGGGGCTGCAGCAGGCCTCTTTCCACGGAGCAGGAGGCCGCCAGGGCCATCCCTTTTGCAACGGCTTGTCCGTGTGAAAGTTCCGGATAAAAGGCGGCCAAAGCATGCCCGAATGTATGGCCAAAATTGAGGGCTTTCCTTACTCCTTTTTCGTACAGGTCTTCCTCCACAACCTTCATCTTAATTTCATGGCTTCCGGCAATCAGTCGCTCCGTAATTCCGGCCGGCAGTGCGCTGAAATCTACGCACGGCGCCACTTTTTCTTCAATGAACCGAAAATAGGGTTCCGAGGCGATGGCCCCGTGTTTGATGCATTCTGCCAGCCCGCAACGGAATTCCTCCGGGGGAAGTGTCTTCAGAACCGCCGGATTGCAAAAAATCCACTGGGGCAGCCGGGTGCACCCGATAATGTTCTTGTAGGGACCAAAATGAATTCCATTCTTGCCTCCCAGAGCGGCATCCACCTGGGCCAGCAATGTGGTGGGAACCAGGCCAAAAGGCATTCCGCGCATGTACACAGAGCCTATGAAACCCGTAAAGTCACACACAGTCCCCCCGCCCATGCCAATCAGGAACCAGGACCGGTCTGCCAGCAGTTCCATCATACGGGAAACGGTCTGCTCTACCCGGTCCCATTGCTTGAGCGCTTCGCCCCCTTCCAGGGCTATCAGCTCCCAGGACGGATCCGCCGCCTGCTGCATCCACGGCGCTACATTGCGGTCATAAAGAACCAGTGTTCTTGTTCCCGGCGGGATCAGTCCCCGCAATTGTGAAAAATCTTCCGATAAAATTATATGGCTCATTCGCGGATGATCTTTTCCTGCCGTTTAATGGATTGCTGGTGAATTGCCCGGTACACCTCCTGGATAAAGGCGTCGTCCAGGTCCTTATGAGCAGCCTGCCTGCGGGTTCGGGAAGTAACTTCGTTCCAGCGCTCTATCTGTATAATTCCTATCCCGCCGCGTTTTTTAACCAGGCCAATCTGGTCCACGAGTGACATGCGCTGTGCCAGCAGATCCACCAAGTCCTCGTCCAGCACGTCTATCCGGGAACGGATGGCATCCAGGAGTGTTTTTTCTTCCGAAAAAGTATCTTCCGAAGGGGCAGACCGCCTCCACGAAAGGGAATGCATCAGGGCTGCAAATTCTGCCGGAGTTAATTGCTGGCTGGCATCACAGAGTGCCTCTGCGGGCGTGGGGTGCACCTCTAACATCAATCCGTCATAATTCAAATCAAGTGCCCTTTGCGCCAGATCGGGAATAAACGCCGTGTCTCCAGAAAGGTGCGAAGGGTCGCACAACAGGGAAATGTCGGGCATCTGTACCTTAAACTCAATGGGAAGCCGCCACAGGGGCGCATTACGCAATTGTCCTATATGGTAGTCGCTGAATCCGCGGTGTATGGCATACACACGCTGCGGATCCACCCTGAGAACACGCTGAACCGCTCCAATCCACAAGCCCAGGTCTGGGTTGATGGGGTTTTTCACAAAAACGTGAAGGGGAGCCCCCTCCAGGGCTTTGGCAATCTCTTCCACCAGGAACGGATTGGCGGTGGTGCGGGTGCCCAGCCAGACAGCATGCAATCCCGCCTTAAGCACGAGCTCCACGTGATGGGCAGAGGCGACCTCGGTACATACCGACAATCCCAATTCCTTCTGAACATCGCTCAGCCAGGGTAGCCCGGGTTCTCCCACACCTTCAAAATATCCGGGACGTGTCCTGGGTTTCCAGATTCCGGAGCGAAAAAAAGAAATGCCCTGGCCTCCGGCTGCCGCCGGGAGCCTGAAATCTTTAAGTTGCAGGGCCGCTGACCATACCTGTTCACGGGTTTCGGCGCTGCAGGGGCCGGCTATGATAATGGGATGTTTCATCTTATTCAGGGTCCTGGATACGTTCACGAATTTCTTGCTTTACGGCTTTCCATCGCGGGATGTCAATCTTGGGACCTACCACCTCTACCACTTTGGCAGCTACCATAGAACCTATGTCGCCGCATTTCTGTAAGGAAAGCCCCAGGGAATGGGCATACAGAAAGCCTGCTGCATACAGGTCCCCGGCCCCGGTGGCATCTATGGAAATCCCCGGCCAGGGCCTGATATCGTATTCCAGATCCCCGCTTTTGATAATCGATCCCAGTTTCCCCAGCTTGACAACCGCTATGTCGCACACCCCGGCAATGTCTTGCAACGCTTCCCGGGGTTCTTTCCCTGTAAAGGAAAGGGCTTCGGTCTCGTTGGCAAACACAATGTCTACGTAATTTTCTACAATATCGTGCAGGAACGGGTTGTTGCTTTCTACCACGTTGTAGCTGGCCATATCTATGGAAATGATCATGCCCGCCTCCCGCGCCAGCTTGACTGCCCTGCGCACCAGATGCTGGTTCTGAACCAGATAGCCTTCAATGTGAAAATAATCGTATCCTTCAAACATGGCCGGGGTCAGGTCTTCCGGAACCAGCTCCAGGGCTGCCCCCAGGTAGACGGCAAAGGTCCGGTCTGCATCGGGCTCTGTTACAAACACCATGGCCCGGCCCGAGGAATGGAGTCCTTTGAGCAGGCAGGATTTAATCCCGTTGCGTTGCTGGTCTGCAAAAAACAGCGACCCCAGCTCGTCGTCTCCCACCTTGCCAATAAACCCAGAAGGCATACCCAGCACCGCCGTCCCTGTTATGGTGTTGGCCGCAGACCCTCCTGCCACATACTGCACCCCTATGGGTTTGAGGCGCTGCCAGATCTTTTCCGCTGTAAGCGCGTCTACATGCTGCATGCTTCCGTGAGGGATGTGAAAAAGTTCCAGCAGGGAGTCGTCGGGAAGCAGGGCAAGAATATCTGTCAGGGCATTCCCGATTCCAAGGATAGATTTCATAAGAACTACTATTTACGGCAAATTTAATCTAATTTTCTGAATGTCCTTTTTTTGTACCTTTACGCAGTTATGAACTGGAAAAAAACACTGAAAGTGCTGTTACTAGGTACACTTGCGCTGGTGCTGCTTTATTTTTCGTTCCGGGGAATCCACTGGGATGAATTTGTAGAGGGCCTGCGCACGGCGGATTATTTCTGGATCCTGATGTCCATGCTGGTAGGAGCGTTTTCCTTTTATGTGCGGGCGGCCCGCTGGAGGATCATCCTTCTGGGCCTGGGAAAACCCGTAAAAAGGATTGACACCTTCAATGGTGTGGGAATGGCTTACCTGACTAATTTCGCCCTTCCCAGGGCCGGAGAGGTTGCCCGGTGCGGGGTGGTGGCCCAGCGCGCAGGGCTTGGATTTGACAAAGTGCTGGGAACCGTTGTCCTGGAAAGGACCTTTGATGTGCTTTGCCTGGCATTGATTACCATAGCCGTTGCCTTCCTGCGCATAGATGTTTTCGGTCATTTCATGGTCACCCAGATCTGGGACCCGCTCTTGAACCGGCTTGGAGGCTCTTCTGCACTGGTGGTCATCTTTATTGCCGGCGTTCTTCTGGCACTTGTACTGGCCCTGATCCTGCTGCGCAAACCATTGGGCCGGATAAAGTTTTTCAGAAAAGCCGGGGATTTTTTCCGGGGCATCTGGAGTGGCCTGGTGCAAAGCCTGAAAATGCCCCGCAAGGGATACTTTTTCTTTCTTACATTCCTGATGTGGTTCCTTTACGTATGCACCAGTTACTGCACTATCCTGGCAACCCCCCTGAAAGACCAGCTGAATTTTGTGGATGCCCTGTTCCTGATGGTAGTGGGCAGCTTTGGATGGGTTGTCCCGGTACAGGGCGGGATAGGAGCGTTTCATTTTATAGTGACCCTGGCCCTGGTGGCCGTCTACAACCTGTCCCAGACCAGCGGAATGGTTTTTGCCACCATCAGCCACGAATCACAGGCTGTTACCATGTTGCTGACCGGTCTGTTTGCTGTAATATTCCTGAGCGTTACTAAAAAAAATCAACCCAAAGAGGTACAATAATGAAAAAAATATCTTTTCTGATCGCCGCCGCCACAGCCATTCTTACGGCGATATCTGCGCAAAAGCTTGCGGCACAGTACCATCCATACGATTACATTACATATGACAAACACGAGGTTTTTCTGCAATACGGGGCTCCCACGTTCCAGGAACTGAGTACGCAGATTCGCAAGGAAACGTTTGTGGCAAGGGACGGGAACACCTATGCACCGAGCCGTTTTGTCTACACGGGGGTTGCCGCATTAGGCTATAATTATTACACTTCGCCTTACATGTGCCTGGGGGGCTACCTGGGACTGAGCGCTGTCATGATGGAAATGGCCAAAAGCGGAACGAAGAATGTTGTTTTTAAAAGCAGCGTGCTGAGCTTAACAGGGCTTGTAACGGTACACTGGATCTATTACCGGACCGGCCTATGGGAGCTGTCTGCGCATGCCGCTGCCGGATTGACCCGCTGGATGGATGAACAGGAAATGACTGTATCGGGGTCCCAGGATGTTTCCAGCGACACCCGCAAGTGGCGGTTCGCCTACCACCTGAGCCCGCTTCACGTAAGGTGGGGCGGCACTTTTGGGTTATTTGCCGATATTGGGCTTGGCTACAAAGGCATTGCCAACGACGGTATTTCCGTCAGGTTTTAAAGAGCTGGCGCGCCAGAGGCCCCACTCCGCTGACCTTTTCCACTGCAATGCGCGTTTCTTTGGGAATGTGTGTCCGGGCGTTATAGGATGAAATAAATATTTTTTCAAATCCCAGGCGGTTTGCCTCGGCAATCCTGCGTTCCAGGTTTGGAACGGGCCGGATCTCACCACTCAGCCCCACCTCGGCGGCAAAACACCACCTGGCCGGAATGGCCAGATCAAAAGCCGAGGAGAGGATGGACGCAACCACAGACAAGTCCACCGCGGGATCGGCCACCCTCAACCCGCCGGCCATATTCAGGAATACATCCTTGGCGGCCAGGCGGAATCCCGCCCTTTTCTCCAGCACGGCAAGCAGCATATTCATTCTGCGTGTATCAAACCCGTTTGCCGAACGCTGCGGCGTTCCGTAAGCCGCCGTACTGACCAAGGCCTGGGTTTCAATCAGGAAAGGGCGTGTCCCGTCTATCATGGCCGCCACTGCAATGCCGCTCAGGTTTTCATCGTGCATGGGGATGAACATTTCGGACGGATTGTCCACCTGCCTCAGCCCATGACCGGTCATTTCAAAAAGCGCCAGTTCAGCCGTGGAGCCGAATCGGTTCTTGATGCCCCGCAGCATGCGGTAGGCATGCGTGCTGTCCCCTTCAAACTGCAGCACCACATCTACAATATGCTCCAGCACCTTGGGCCCTGCAATACTGCCTTCTTTGGTAATGTGCCCTACCAGGATGACCGGGACATGTGTCTGTTTTGCATATTTGAGCAACAGGGCCGCACACTCCCGCACCTGTGTAACGCTCCCGGGTGATGATTCAAGGTGTTGCGAATAAGCTGTCTGTATGGAATCCACTATCAGTAGCGAAGGTTTGACGGCGTGGGCCTGTTCCAGAATATTTTCCAGCATTGTCTCGCACAATACCAGGCAGTTGTCTGGCATTTTTTCCACATCCTTCCCGCCCAGGAGCCTTTGGGCGCGCATCCTGATCTGGCGGGCCGATTCCTCTCCCGAAACGTATAAGGTCCGTAAATCGGGTGCATGCAGCGGAATCTGCAGGCTGAGCGTTGATTTCCCTATCCCTGGCTCCCCTCCCAGCAAAACAACCGATCCGGGCACCAGGCCCCCGCCCAGGATACGTTCCATCTCGGCATTATTGAGGAATATCCGCTCCTGCTGGGCGGTGGATATTTCTCCTATGGGAACCGCTTTTGCGGCCGTGGTATGGGCTTCCTGCCTGCCCGGTGCACTAATGATCTCTTCTGCGAAGGTGTTCCACTCGCCGCAGGAAGGGCAGCGCCCGAGCCATTTTGAGGACTCGGCTCCGCAGTTCTGGCAAAACCAGGCCTTTTTTACTTTACTCATTATACAAAGATAAAATATTTCTATCTTTATCAGATGAAAAAACACTTCTTACTCACACTGTTCCTGTTCCCCGCGTTTTTAGGAGCGCAGGATTTTGCCCCTTACGCTCAACAGGTGGCTAAAGAATGGAATATTACCGGTTCGGCCCTGGCGGTAATCAAAAATGATTCTATTGTTTTTGTGCGGGGATTCGGAGAAAAACGCAACGCAAGCGGACTGCCTGTAGATGGCAACACCGTGTTCCAGATTGGTTCCGTGAGCAAATCGTTCACGGCTACACTCATGGCCATGATGGTAGACGAGGGTCTGGTCAACTGGAATGATCCTGTAAAATGGTATCTTCCCGATTTTGCCATGTACGACCCCTGGGTGTCAGACAACCTGGAGGTGAGGGACCTGTTCCTTCACCGCTCCGGACTGCCCGCTCAGGCAGGCACTTACATCCCCTGCCTGGGATATGACCGGAACGATGTCTACCGGATGCTCCGGTTCATCCCCCCGGCAAACAGCGTAAGAACAACATATGGCTACAACAACGTGTTGTTCATTGTGGCGCAGAAAATCATAGAGGCCGTCACGGGCAAAAGCTGGGAAGAGAACCTGCAGGAAAGGATCTTTGCCCCCCTAGGGATGCGCAACACCAGCACCAATGAATCCGGATTTTTAGCTGCTGCAGCAGGAAATACCCCTCACGAAACCATCGTCCGTGAGGGAAAAATTCATACAACCCCCATGGAGGGTGAAGAACAGGCGCTGCACTGGCTTACGGTCATAGGAGCAGCCGGCGGAATCAACTCCACAGTCACGGACATGATGCAATGGTGCCGCCTGCACCTTTCCGATGGTGTTGTAGACGGGGACACCCTCTTGTCCCGCGCCCAGATTGATTACCTGCACAATGGTCAATTCATCACATCCCAGACAGATACCAAAACCAACATCTACGCCCCTTGCTGGTTTGTGGAACAAAACAACCGGTACCGCGTATGGTTCCATACCGGGACCACCTGGGGCTTTACGGCCATTTGTGCCTTTGTCCCCGAACTGGACCTGGGCCTGATGTGGCTTAGCAATTGCGAACCCCCTTCCGACCCGCGCTATGCCATCATGCGTCATGTGATTGACTATTACATGGACCTTCCTTTCCAGGATTACAGCGGCCAGGCACTTGAAAAATTTCTTGCCGAGGCTGTAGAAAGGGAAAATAAGGAAAAACAGGAAAAGGCTGCGCAGGTTCCTGAACCCCCGGCTCCCTATCCCTACTACGTGGGAAGTTATGTACACCAGTGCATGGGAGAAGCGGTCATTACCCTGGAAGACGGGCAACTGTACATATCGCTGGGGCCGGAAGACTTTCCAAACCGCAAACACCTGATGACCCATGTCAACGGTGAAACATTCCGGTTCCGTTCCGGTGGCTCTGCCTTCACTATGAAATTCGCGATGGAGGACCACCTCCTGACTTTTGACCTGGATTTAAGACAAAATGAAAATATGGGACTCTGGAGGGCCCTTAAATGAAAAACATATTGATTGCAGGCCTCTTTGGCATCATCTTTTTTATGAATCCCGCTTATGGACAAATAAAAGCTCCCGTTATAGGGCTGTCTGCCACTTACGAAACCTCGCAGAACAGTGTCCCCAACACGTATATCATCTCTGTTCAGAAAGCAGGGGGAATCCCTGTAATCCTCCCGGTAACAGAAGATCCGGAGGTCATAGCACGCATGGTGGAATCTGTTGACGGCCTCATCCTTACAGGAGGGGAAGATGTAGATCCGCTGCGCTGGTACGGAGAAGAACCCATCCCGGCCATGGGTGGAATAGTCCCGGCCCGGGATTTCTTTGACATACACCTGGTACGGGCTGCCGTCAAACGTGGAATCCCCGTGCTGGGGATCTGCCGCGGGGAACAGATTATGAACGTGGCCTTCGGGGGCACGCTGTACCAGGATATCCCTTCCCAGGTCAGATCGGGCAATCCTGTTAAACACCGCCAGAATGCACCCCGGGAATACGGGACGCATACCATAACCATTAACCGGGGAACTACGCTCTACGGTATCCTTAAGGAAGTGCTGGCCGAAGGAGACACCTTCCGGGTCAACTCCTACCACCACCAGGCGGTTAAGGACATAGCCCCGGGGTTTGTGGTTTCTGCCCTGTCCCCGGACGGGATTATAGAAGCCATCGAGATGCAGGGCAACCCCCTTGTACTTGGGGTGCAGTTCCATCCCGAAGGGCCTGTTTCAGAGGGCTGCCATGACCTGCTTCCCCTGTTCCTTCAACTGGTCAAAGCTGCCCGTTGAGATAAGAGTCATAGGCATTCATATCTAGCAGACCGTGACCTGAAAGGTTGAACAATATGACCTTTTCACGGCCTTCTTCTTTTGCCTTGAGAGCCTCCCGCACGGTGGCTGCAATGGCATGGGTCGATTCGGGCGCTGGAATGATACCCTCGCACTGTGAAAACAGGATTCCCACCCGGAAGCATTCCTCCTGGTCTATGTCCACTGCCCGGATAATCTTGTCTTTCAATAACTGGCTCATGATGGCCCCTGCCCCGTGGTAACGCAATCCCCCGGCATGAATGGCTGCCGGCTCGTAATCACAACCCAGGGAGTACATGGGGATGAGCGGTGTCATCCCTACGGTGTCGCCGTAATCGTAACGGAAGGTGCCTTTGGTCAATTTGGGACACCCGGAACTTTCGGCCGCGATCATGTCAAATTTGGCTTTGCCGGCCAGCTGGTGGCGGAGAAAGGGCAGACTGATGCCCCCAAAATTGGAGCCTCCGCCAAAACACCCGATAATGGTGTCGGGATAATCCTGTGCCATCTCAAACTGGAGTTCTGCTTCCAGGCCTATGACGGTCTGGTGTAGCATGACCATGTTCAGGACGCTGCCCAGCGTATAACGCGTTCCGGGCGTGCTTAAAGCTCTTTCGCAGGCTTCTGATATAGCTATTCCCAGTGATCCGGTGGTATTGGGTTTTTCTGCCAGTATTTTCTGCCCGGCCTTTGTCAGGTTGCTGGGAGAAGGTATTACCTTCCCGCCGTAAGTCTGCATGACCACTTTCCGGTAAGGCTTCTGGTCGTAGCTGAGCCTGACCATGAATACTTCCATGCCCAGCCCAAAATGCCTGGCAGCAATGCTGATAGCCGATCCCCACTGTCCGGCGCCGGTTTCTGTGGTCAGATTTCGAACCCCCTCGATTTTATTGTAATAAGCCTGGGGAAGGGCCGTATTCAACTTGTGCGAGCCCACAGGGGAAATACTTTCATTTTTAAAATAGATCCTTGCCGGGGTATCCAGTGCTTTTTCCAGGCCACTGGCGCGCACCAAAGGGGTCGGGCGGTATATCTTATATAAAGTACGCACTTCTTCCGGAATGGGGATCCATCGTTCTGTGGAAAATTCCTGTTCAATGAGTCCTTTTGCAAACAGGGGCTCAAGGTCCGAAGGTTTAACCGGTTCACGCGTTACCGGATGCAACATGGGCTGCAACGGGGGCAGATCGGCCAGAACATTATACCATGCTTTGGGAATTTCCTGGTCCGGAAGAAGGTACTTCTTTGTTGTTTTCATAGCTATTAGGTTTAAAAATAAAAAAAAGCCCCCTTGCGTTGCAAGAGGGCACTTCAGGTTAATAATAAAGGTTATTGATTACTATGCCACAGATGCGACGCGGAAAAGACGTTTTCCGGGCCACCACCATCTGTTGATCATAGCAATGTTTTTCATCGTATCACAAATATAATAAAAAAATCTTTTTATGGTACCCACCGGGCTTCAATTATTCTGTTTTTTTCATTCAGATCCTTGTGAACCTGAACCCCCCTATAACCTGCCTGCTGCAGGAGCAGGCCTGCTTCCCGGCCAAAGTCTTCATTGATCTCTGCCATCAGGGTGCCTTCGCTGCAAAGTAAGCGGCTCCCCAAAGCGGCCAGTTGCCTGTAATGACAAAGCGGATCATTATCCGTAACAAAAAGTGCGCTGTGGGGTTCAAAAGATAATACCCTGCCGGACATTCCCTTTTTTTGGCTTTCCGTTACATACGGGGGATTGGAAATAAGCAAGCTGGCAGTCTGTTTTTGCAGTCCCGCCTCCTGGGCCGCTTCCTCCACTCCCGAAATATCGGTTAAGTCTGCAAGGAAAAAATGTACTTTCACCTGGTTCAGGGCGGCATTTTGCGAGGCCACATCCAGCGCGTCCCGGCTCAGGTCAAAGGCATAAACGTTCGTTAGAGGGCGTGCTTTCTTCAGGGCTATGGCCAAACATCCGCTTCCGGTACAGGCGTCCAGCACCAGGCCGGGAATATGCCGGGCGCGGTCCCACATTTCTTCTGTCTCCGGCCTGGGGATCAGGACCCGCTCATCAACCCCTATGCGGCAATTCCCAAAATGAACAAAGCCCAGGATGTATTGCAGGGGCCTGCCCAGTGTGGCCTGATCCACCGCCTTTAGCAGCGCTTTTTCCGCTGCAGGCGGCAGTGTGTGTTCTTCGTGTGTATGGTACCAGTAATTGGGGATCCCTGCAAAATGCGCCAACAGGGCACTTACCAGAAAACGCTGTTCGGGCTGTTCCAGAGAAGAGGCCAGGCGATCCCGGGCATACGCTTTAAACTCTTTGATGTTCATCTATGGCAGAACGGATCATCTGGTTCAGGAACCCGCGCAATGTCATGCCTGCCGCCAGTATCTCCTGGGGTACCAGGCTTTTTTGCGTCATGCCCGGAAGCGTGTTGACTTCCAGGAAATAGAGGTTCGTCCCGCGCAGGATGTAATCCACCCGGACAACGCCCTTGCACAGGAGTGTGTCGTAGATCAACGATGTGGTCTGTTGCACAAGGCGTGTCATTTCAAGGTTAATACGGGCCGGGGTGATCTCGGAGGAAGCCCCTTCATACTTGGCCCTGTAATCGAAAAATTCACATCCGTTGCCGGGGATGATTTCGGTCACCGGCAGGATAAATTCCTTATCCGCTGTCTTCATCATCCCGTTGGTCACCTCAATCCCCTGAATAAATTCTTCTATCATCACCACATGGTCTTCCTTCATGGCGTATGCCACTGCAGGGAGCAGTTGGGCGGCTTCAGACACTTTTGTGATGCCAAAGCTGGAGCCTCCGGCCACAGGCTTTACAAACCAGGGCATGGGTCCAAGGGCTGCAGCAGCCTGTTGCTCCCACGGTCCGGCCAGCGTTTTTTCCGTGACGCGGAATTCTCTCGCCATGTTTATGCCATTGCTGCGCAAATACGATTTGCAGGCCAGCTTGTCAAAAGACAGCAGGGCTGTACGCGCAGGGCACCCGGTGTGGGGAATTCCCATCATTTCAAGATAGGCAATCAGCAGTCCGTCTTCTCCCGGAGTGCCGTGAACCATGAGCACGACTACATCAAATGCAATATTCTTTCCTTCCCATTGTACAGTAAACCCGTTTTTATCCACGTCGGACGGCCGGGTATCCTGCCCGTTTACGGCCACCAGCCTCCAGCAGGTCTGGCAGATATCAATTTCAAAAACATTCCTTTCGGGAGCCAATAAATGGGTGACGATATGTTTTCCACTCAAAATGGAGATTACGCGTTCGGAGGAATTGCCTCCGTATACCAGGGCTATGTTCATACAATCAATTGAAAAAACCTTCCGTGCGGCGATGTTGGTCCATATCCTGGTCTGAACCGTCACATTCCAGGGATATGTCAAATCCGGGAGGCGCCGCAAACTGGTCTTCCACAGAAAATCCCAACGAGGGGTCATTCGTTACCTTTTTCATAAAGATTCCCCAGATGGGCAGGGCCATATTGGAACCTCCCCCCAGGGCAAGCGATTCAAAATGTACCTGGCGGTCTTCTGCACCCACCCAAACCCCGGCGGTAAGCCTGGGGGTAATTCCCATAAACCAGCCGTCTGCCTGATCGTTGGTTGTGCCGGTCTTGCCGGCCACTTCTCCCTGAGGCAGGTAAAGTGCCCTGATACGGATGGCCGTACCTTCGTTGACCACTCCCTGCAACAGGTTAACCATCAAATAGGCTGCGCGGTCGCCTATGGCTTCGCGTTTGCGGGGACTGAAGGCCGCCAGCAGGTTCCCGCTGCTATCTTCTATGCGCGTCACCAGGAAAGGTTCTACATAAACCCCTTTGTTTGAAAACGTATTGTAGGCAGCCACCATCTCGTACAGGCGCAAATCTGCCGGTCCAAGACACAGAGACACCACCGGGTCCAGGAAACTCTTGATCCCCAGCTTATGGCACATGGCGACCATGGCCTCGGGGCCGAATTGTTTCATCAGGTATGCCGAAATGTTGTTGCTGCTTTTGGTCAACCCCCACTTGAGGGTGACCTTCCTGCCTATCCACTCCGGTTTGTCCACGCTCTCCGGTGTCCAGGTGCTGTCGCCCACGATGAACGTCTGGGGGACATTGATTACCTGGTCGCAGGGCGTCCAGCCTTCCTGCATGGCCAGGGAATAAAGAAAAGGCTTGATGGTTGAACCCACCTGCCGTCTGCCCTGGCTGGTGTTGTCGTACTTGAAATATCGGTAATTGGGCCCTCCCACATAAGCTTTTACATGGCCCGTTTCCGGTTCCATGGCCATGATGGCCACGCGCAGGAACGATTTGTAATACAGGATGGAATCGCGTGGGGTAAGCAGCGTATCGGCCGTATAATTTCCATCTTTTCCTTTCCACGAAAACACACGCATGGGTATCTTGGTCCTGAATGCCTGGTCAATCTCTGTATCGGTGGCTCCGTCGGTTTTCATATTGCGGTACCGATCGCTCCACCGGATGGCCTGTTTCATAACAAGGTCGCGGATTTCTGACGGGACTTCATCCGAGAAAGGTTTGTTTTTCTTATACCGGAGCTCGCTGTTGAAGGTGGGCTGGAGATAAGACCCCAGGTGTTCTTCCACTGCCTGGTTGGCATAGAGCTGCATTCGGGCATTGATGGTGGTATAGATTCTGAGTCCGTCCCGGTCCAGGTCGTACGGCGATCCGTCGGGTTTCCTGTTTTTTTTGAGCCAGCCGTATAAAGGATCATTTTCCCACATGTCCAGGTCTTCCAGGTAGTGTTCCTGATAGGTGTAATCATCGGGATCTGGCTCGCCGGCGTCCATCACCCGTTTGAGCATATCCCTGAAATAGGGCGCAAGACCGGCGTTGTGGTCCTGCGCGGAATAATTCAGCACGATGGGCAACGCCTTGAGCGAATCTGCCTCTTGCCGGGTGATGAATTTGTATTTTCTCATCTGGGACAAGACGTGATTGCGTCTGAGCAGGGAAGACTCGTAATTCAGAACGGGATTGTACCGCGTGGGCTTATTGACCATTCCCACAAGGGTAGCCGCCTCTTCTATGGTAAGCTGGGAAGGGTGCTTGTCAAAAAAGGTGGCAGCAGCCGTCCGGATCCCATAGGCATTGCTCCCGTAGAAGACCGAATTCAGGTACATGGTCAGCAGTTCTTCCTTAGTGTAATTGCGTTCCAGCTTGACGGCCGTGATCCACTCTTTCATCTTGACCATCAGCATCTTAAAGGCTCCTCCGCCCGGAATATTGTATATTGTGGTGTCCCGCGGATACAGCGTCTTTGCCACTTGCTGGGTGAGTGTGCTGCCTCCGCCGGAACTGCTTTGCCCTAATAATATGGATTTTATGGCCACACGGGCCAGGGCTTTGAAGTCTATCCCGGAATGGCGGTAAAAACGGATGTCTTCTGTTGCCAGAACGGCATTTTTCAGGGGTTCGGACAAGTCCTCGTATTGTATATAGGAACGGTTCTCTATGTGGAAAGTTGCGATGACCACGCCGTCTTCCGAGATCAGTTCGGTAGCCAGGTTAGTTTGGGGATTTTCCAGGACACGGAACGAGGGAATATTGGTGAACAACCCCACCACTATGAGCGTCAGGATGAGTCCTGCCACCGGAATCAAAACTATGATCCACAACCACTTGTTAATTTTTTTTGTTGTCTTTTCCTTCATAAAACAAATGTGTAGCGCTGCAAAATTACAGATAAATATTTGGAATATACCTTATTTTATGTCTTACTTTGCACGGACTGTTTTAGAACGAGTATGGATAAGAACCTGGTTATTGTTGAATCGCCTGCAAAGGCAAAAACCATTGCCAAGGCGCTGGGAGATGGATATCTGGTTACATCAAGTTTTGGGCACATAAGGGATCTGTTAAAGAAAAAACTCGGGATTGACCTGGAAAACGGGTTTTCTCCCGAATACGTGATTCCCCCGGATAAGAAAGAACTGGTCAAAAAACTGACCAAAGCCGCTGCAGAAGCATCGGTGGTCTGGCTGGCGTCCGACGACGACCGCGAAGGTGAGGCCATTGCATGGCATTTGAAGGAAACACTGAACATCCCCGCAGAAAAGATACGGCGCATAGCCTTTCATGAGATCACCAAAAACGCCATCCTGCAAGCGGTGGAAAATCCAAGGGAAATTGATATGAACCTGGTGATGGCCCAACAGGCCCGCCGCGTTTTGGACCGCCTTGTAGGCTACGAAGTTTCTCCTGTTTTATGGAGGAAGGTCAAGCCCAGGCTCTCTGCCGGAAGGGTTCAGTCCGTTGCCCTTCGCCTTGTGGTGGATCGCGAGCGGGAGATCCTGCAGTTCAAACCAGCCTCTGCTTTCCGCGTGGAAGGGCTTTTTACCTGTCCTGCAAGAAATACTGAACCGTTCAAGGCAGAGCTGGACACCCGTTTTATCAAGGAGGAACAAGCCAGGGAATTCCTGCTTTCGTGCATCGGAGCGGATTATTCGGTTACAGAAATTGAAAAGAAAAAGGGACATAAAAGCCCTGCCCCTCCCTTTACCACCTCCACCCTGCAGCAGGAAGCCTCCCGCAAGCTGGGATTCTCGGTAAGCCAGACCATGAGTGTGGCACAACGCCTTTATGAATCGGGCCGAATAACCTATATGCGTACCGACTCCACCCTGCTGTCCAAAATGGCGCTTGCCTCGGCCAAAAAGATCATTACCGAATCCTTCGGAGCGCAGTACAGTAAGACAAGGCAGTATGCCACACGTTCCAAAGGGGCGCAGGAAGCCCACGAGGCCATCCGTCCCACCTTTATGGAAGAAACAAAAATTGAAGGAACGGCTACGGAAAAGAAATTGTATGAACTTATCTGGAAACGGGCCATTGCTTCGCAAATGGCAGATGCCCAGATAGATAAAACTCAGGTTACCATCGGGAGCGGAAAAATAACAAAGAACTTCATTGCATCAGGAGAAGTGGTTGTGTTTGACGGTTTCCTGAAAACGTACCGGGAAGGGTCAGACGATGACCCGGAAAAAAACAACGGGAAAGCATCTTCCACCCTGCCTCTGCTGGAAAAGGGAGACATTCTGGAAGCCAAGCAGATACGGGCAACCGAGCGTTTTACCCAATCCCCCTTCCGCTACACCGAGGCAAGCCTTGTCAAGAAGCTGGAAGAATTGGGGATAGGACGCCCTTCCACCTATGCCCCCACCATTTCTACCATCATTGAAAGGCAATACGTCACCAAAGGGGACCGTCCCGCAAAAACAAGAAGCTACGTGGAACTCCGTCTTGAAGGCAATACCACAAGGCGGGAGGAATGCCAGGAGAAATTTGGGGAAGAACGCAAAAAGCTCTTCCCGGAAGATATCGGGATCCTGGTCAATGACTTTCTGATTGAGCATTTTCCCAACATCGTGGATTATAACTTTACAGCCAAGGTAGAAGAAGATTTTGACCGCATTGCTTCTGGAAAACTGGTCTGGAACAAAATGCTGGACACTTTTTACAAACCGTTCCGCAAGACACTGGACCACGCCCTGGAAACGTCGCTTTCAGGCAAGGGAGAAAGGTTGCTGGGCAACGATCCTGTTACGGGAAAACCGCTCATGGTCAGGCTGGGAAGGTATGGTGCCATGGCCCAGTTGGGCGCCGGTGACGATCCCGAAAGACGTTATGCCGGACTGCAGAAAGGCCAGCTCCTGGAATCCATAACCCTGGAAGAAGCCCTGCGCCTGTTTACCCTGCCCCGGGAACTGGGCCTGTATGAAAACCTGCCGGTTATTGCTTCAACAGGCCGTTTCGGGCCTTATGTCAAATGGCAGGGAAAATTCATTTCGCTGCCACAAACAGACGATCCCTACACAATCACCCTCCAAAGGAGTATCCAGGTGATAGAACAGTCCCTGGCGCAGGAGTCCAAAAAACACATCCTGGAATTTCCCGGAGAGGACATACGGGTACTCAAGGGCCGTTACGGTCCCTATATCAGCCATAACAAAAAGAATTACAAAATACCCAAGGGGACAGACCCGCAAAGCCTGACCCTGGAGGATTGCAGGAAGATCATACAAAACAAAGATAATGAGTGAAAAACGTTTTCCGCTGGAATTCCTTCATGCAGACGCCCTCTGCCAGGAGATGCCCTCCTGTGGGGCGGTTATCGTTTTTACAGGCAAAGCCGGAGCTATCCCTGAGGAATTGAAACGCCTTTATCCGCAAAGTCATTCCCGCGTTTTTTATATGGAAGACACGATAGGAACCCGGTTACCCGGGATTTTGTCTGCCGTGGAGAAGCTGCGTGTGCCCTGCCTTGTCATGCACCCGGATGACCTGCCGGGCATGGGAGCCTTCCTGCCTTCAGATGCCCGTGTGAGCCTTGTTTCCCAGGGCACAGAAAATCCCGATCACCTATCGGCCCTTCTGGAACAATCCCTCCCTGGTTATTTTACATGGATCGGGTTCCAGCGGTACCTTGCCAATCCCGTAGTTCTGGAAAAGCTTTCGGACCATTACATGGAGACACTCCGGCTCGGTGAATTCCGAAAGAACCATCTAATGGCCGAGCCACTGCTTCGCGAAGCCTCTCATCATTTCATAGACATGCGCTGCGTGCGTCATGCCGATCTGCCTGATATTAAGCACAGCAATCCTAACGGCCTGTATGCAGAGGAAATCTGCACACTTGCAAGGTACATGGGACTTTCGCATCATTTTCAACTGGCAGTGGTTTACGGCTACCCCTCCGATTGCCGCAAGGGGTCGTTTACCGCAAAACTTATGGCACAACTGATCTGGCACGTGACCGAAGGCCTGGCCGTTTCCCTTGAGGAGCATCCCCTGCAGGATGCCGCGTCGTTCCACAGGAAGGCCGTTCAGATGGGGGAAGACGGGCAGGAACTTGTGTTTTTGCAGTCCCGCAAGAGCGGCAGGTGGTGGATGGAGGTTCCAAATTGTAAGCAACGCGGCACTCCCTTTTACATCTCTTGTTCCATCGATGATTACGTTATGGCGTGCAAAGGGGAAATCCCCCTGAAATGGTTGTTTTACTACCAGAAGTCTAATAATTTTTCATAACTTTACGTCCAAAGAAAAATTATTATGTCCAAGTATCAGATTGATGCCACTGACCACAAGATTTTAGCTTTTCTGGTCAAGAACGCCCGTATGCCTTTTCTTGAAATTGCACGTGAATGCGGGGTGTCAGGAGCCGCAATTCATCAACGGGTTAAAAAAATGGAAGCCCTGGGGATTATCACAGGGTCCCGGCTACTGGTCAAACCCCAGACCCTGGGTTTGAATGTTTGTGCTTTTGTGGGCATTCAACTTTCGCAGGCCAACCAATACCCAACGGTAATCGAAGCCCTTAAAAGCATATCGGAAGTTGTTGAGTGTCATTTTGTTACTGGAAAATATGCCTTGTGGCTGAAATTATATTGCCGTGACCACGACCATTTGATGGAAGTCCTCATAGACATTATCCGGAACATCCCCTCGGTCATACAGACAGAAACGCTTATTTCCTTGGATCAGGCTATAGAACGCCAGGTTTGGGTAAAACAATGACTAATAATCTGCGGAACATACCTATTCGCACAGCCCTCATATCGGTATACCACAAAGAGGGATTGGCCCCGGTCATCGGTGAACTGGTCAGGGCCGGAGTGCAACTGATTGCTACCGGCGGCACCCTGGAATACATCAGGAGTCTGGCGTCCGGCGCCACGGCTGTGGAAGACCTTACGGGCTATCCTTCCATCCTGGGCGGACGCGTTAAAACCCTGCACCCAAAAATATTCGGAGGGATCCTCGGCAGGAGGGATCTTCCCGCCGACAAGGCCGATATGGAACAGTGGGAAATCCCCCCTGTGGATCTTGTGCTGGTTGACCTGTATCCTTTCCACCAGACAGTCGCTTCCGGGGCTTCACATGCCGATATCATAGAAAAGATAGACATCGGGGGCATATCGCTCATTCGTGCTGCCGCTAAGAATTACCGCGACGTGATGGTGGTTTCCGACCGGTCCCTGTACCCTGAATTCCTGAACCTGCTTCAGTCTCAGCAATGCCATACAACGCTCAGTGACCGCATGTATTTTGCCGCACAGGCATTCAAGATCAGCTCCCACTACGACACGGCCATATTCCAGTATTTCAACCGGGACATGGACCTGCCCGCCTTCAGCCACAGCCTTCTGGAAACACCTGTTTCTTTACGTTACGGAGAAAATCCGCACCAGAACGCTGTGTTTTTTGGCAATAATGAGAGCCTTCCCCGCAAACTGCATGGAAAGGACATCTCTTACAACAACCTGCTGGATATAGAAGCCGCCCTCAGACTGATACAGGATTTTACCGATCCCTCCATTGCCATTCTCAAGCACAACAATGCCTGCGGATGTGCCTCCAATCAGGACCTGGAAAAAGCCTGGGAAAGCGCATTAAAGGCAGATCCGGCAAGTGCTTTTGGCGGGATCATTGTGATGAACCGCCCCCTTTCCGATGTCCTGGCACAGGAAATGGACAAGCTTTTCTTTGAAGTGATCATTGCCCCGGCTTACGAACCCGGAGCACTTGAAATACTCAAAAGCAGGAAAAACCGCATCATCCTGACTTACGACCAACAAGCCCAGCTACCGGAAAAAGAATTCCGGTCACTATTTGACGGTGTAGTTGTGCAGGACCGGGATACCAAGGTGGAAGACCCCGCCTCTTTTACACAGGTTACACGCAAGGCTCCTTCCAAAGCACAGGTGACCGACCTGGTGTTTGCCAACAAACTGGTCAAACACACCAAATCAAATGCCATTGTGCTGGCAGCCAACGGGATGCTGCTTGCCAGCGGCATGGGGCAAACCTCCCGGGTAGATGCCCTGAAACACGCCATCGAAAAAGCCCGGGAAAACAACCTTTCCCTGAAAGAGGCCGTAATGGCTTCCGACGCTTTTTTCCCGTTCCCCGACTGTGTAGAACTGGCCCACCAGGCAGGCATAACAGCCGTTATCCAGCCGGGCGGCTCTATCAAAGACCAGTTAAGTATAGATTATTGTAACACCAACAACATGGCTATGGTCTTTACCGGCATACGCCATTTCAAACATTAGCAACGAACTTATGGCTTTCTCCTTTTTAACTCAAAAAATCGCCATCGATCTGGGTACAGCCAATACCATAATCATTCACAACGACAAAATCGTGGTAGACGAACCCTCCATTGTGGCCATAGATCAGAATACGGGCAAACCCCTGGCAATTGGGAAAACCGCACGGCTCATGCAGGGCAAGACTCACGAAAACATCAAGACCATACGGCCACTTCGCGACGGGGTAATCGCAGATTTCAACGCCGCAGAACAAATGGTGCGCGGCATGATTAAGATGATTAACCCGCAGAATAAATTTTTCATGCCCAGTCTGCGGATGGTAGTCTGCATTCCTTCAGGGAGTACAGAGGTGGAGATCCGTGCTGTCCGCGACTCGTCGGAACACGCCGGAGGCCGTGATGTATACATGATCTACGAACCCATGGCTGCCGCACTCGGGATTGGCATTGATGTCACTGCCCCGGAAGGCAACATGGTGGTGGATGTAGGCGGGGGAACCACAGAAATTGCCGTTATCGCTCTGGGAGGGATCGTATGCAACCAGAGCATCCGGGTGGCGGGTGACGTGTTTACCGCAGAAATCCAGCAATACATGCGCCACCAGCACAACATCAAGATAGGAGAACGTACCGCCGAGGATATCAAGATATGTGTCGGCTCGGCCCTTTCGGACCTGGATAATCCGCCGGAACCCATGCTGGTGCGCGGCCCCAACCTGATGACAGCGCTTCCGGTAGAAGTGGCGGTTACCTCTCAGGAAATTGCCCATTGCCTGGACAAGTCCCTGGTCAAGATAGAAGCAGCTGTGCTGTCAGTGCTGGAACAGACCCCTCCCGAGTTGTACTCAGATATCGTCCAACGGGGCATTTTTCTTACCGGCGGCGGAGCATTGCTGCGGGGTATCGATAAACGACTCCAGGACAAGATCAACATCCCGTTCCACATATCCGAAGGGCCTCTGCACTCAGTGGCCAGGGGAACGGGGATTGCATTGAAGAACATTGGGAAATTCCCATTTTTACTAAGATAAAATAACCCGATCGTGCATGTCCGGTCTGCCCCCATTGCTCAGGAAACTCCTTGTTCTGCTGCTGTTTCTTGCATTGCAGACCGTAGCTGTCGTGCTTCTTGTCAATGACAGTTACTTTCAGCAGAATGCGATCATGCGGGTAGTCCGCTCCTGGCAAATGCAATGGTGGGAAAAGACTTCTTCGTGGACAGCTTTTACGAACCTGAGAAAAATTAACGACGACCTGTCCCTGGAAAACAACAGGCTCAGGGCCAAACTGGCCCGGCTTTCAGAACTTGAGTACCTCCTGCCGGCAGAGGGATCCGGAAGGATGGCCGCCGCCGACTCTTTTTCTTTTATCCCCGCCCGGGTGATCCGGAATTCGGTAAACAGGCAGCGCAACTACCTGGTCATAGACAAAGGCTCTGCAGACGGGATATCACCCGATATGGGAGTAATAAGCGCCCGGGGTATTGTGGGTGTAGTATCGCATGTTTCGGAACATTATGCCATGATTATTTCGCTGCTCAATACAGAACAGCGTTTTACCGCAGAGTTGAAAAAGACGGGCACTTTTGGCACATTACGCTGGAACGGGGTTGATTACAGAAAAGTTGCCCTCTCGGAAATCCCGCTCCATATTGACGTTAATCCCGGCGATACGGTTGTGAGCAACGATTTTTCCCTGGTCTTTCCCCCGTCAATACCCATTGGTGTGGTCCTGTTGGACAAACTTAGGCAGGGTTCGTTCCTGGAACTGGAAGTGGAATTGTTCTCGGATTTCAAGACCCTGCGTTACGTCAACGTGGTTTCCTTCAGTGGGGCAGATGACCTGCGCAAACTGACCGATATGGAAACGGAGGAAGAATTATGAACGACAACCTGAAATACATACTGCGCTTTCTGGTCTTTCTGGCTGTTCAGCTTTTACTGTTCCAGAACCTGAATCTGGGCACATACCTTGCTCCCATGCCTTATATACTGTTCCTGATACTTTTTCCCTGCACCTATCCCACCGCATTGCTTATGCTCTGGGCTTTCGCCTTTGGGCTGGCCCTTGATATCCTGGGTGCAGGCATTATGGGCCTGCACACCGCATCCTTCGTGTTAGCGGGGGCATTGCGCAGCACCATTCTGAAAACGGTGACTGTCAAAGGCGACCTGGACAACCTGATGGTTCCCGGGTTCAACCAGTTGGGGTTTGGCCGGTTCAGCTTCTTTGTCCTCCTCTGTGTGATGGCGCACCACCTGATTTTCATTACGCTGGAAAGCCTGAGTTTTTTCCTCTTCTGGCAAACCTTTGCCCGCTTTGCATGCAGCCTGCTGCTGAATGTTTTTCTAATCCTGTTATTCAAAAAAACGTTTTTTGAACGTCAGAGGTAGCATCATGGAAAGCAGGGCAAGACAGAGATTCATCATTGTTACTTTTTTTATCATTTGCATGATTATCCTGGCAGGCCGCCTTGTATTCCTGCAGCTCATTAACAAGGAGTACAAAATAACCGCATCCAACAACGTTTTACGATACGAAATTATTTACCCCTCCAGGGGCCTGATCTATGACCGTAACGGCAACATTATGGTAGAAAACCAGTTTGCCTACGATATCCTGATCACACCCCGGGAGCTGGTGCCTTTTGACACAACCGCTTTCTGCTCCATTTTCAATTTGGACCGCGAACGCCTGGAACAAATGCTGGAAGAGGTCCACAGCCGGCGCAGGGTCATCGGATACCAGTCTGTGATCTTTCTCAGGCAGGTAAGCAGCCAGGAGTACACCCGTTTCCTGGAAAAATCGTACAAATTCCTGGGATTCTCCGTTCAGACCCGAAGTGTGCGCAGTTATCCGTCCCAAATCTGCGGCAACCTTCCGGGCTACATCATAGAGGCCGATCAGTCTTTCCTGGACAAGAACCCCGAATACCGCCCGGGAGACTATATCGGCAAGACGGGGCTGGAAGAATTCTACGAAAAATGGCTCCGGGGAGAAAAAGGGTATTCCATTTTCCTGAGGGATGTGCACAACCGCATTAAATCTCCCTATGAAGACGGCGCCTACGACAAAACAGCTGTTCCCGGAAAGGACATGTTCACGACCATTGACCTTCCCCTGCAGCGTTTTGGGGAAGAGCTGATGCGCAACAAAGTGGGATCTGTTGTTGCACTGGATCCTTCCACCGGCGAGGTCCTGACCCTGATCACGTCAACAGGTCTCTCCTCGGAGTACCTAACCAATTTCGGGAGTTATTACCCGCAGGTCATCGCTGACCCACTCAAACCCCTGTTCAACCGGGCCATCATGTCTGCTTATCCTCCGGGATCTGTATTCAAGCTGGTAAACGGCCTGATAGGATTGCAGGAAGGGGTCCTGAAACCGGAAACGCGGTACTCCTGCAATATGGGGTACCGGGCCGGATCACTGACTGTAGGATGCCACAGCCACCCCTCACCCACCAATCTGATGCAATCTGTAATGATGTCCTGCAATGCGTATTATTGCAATGTCCTGAGGAGCATCCTGGACAATCCTGCGTATGGCCGTATAGGGGAATCCATGAACAAGTGGCAGGAATACGTGAAAAGCTTTGGTTTTGGCACCCGTCTGGGAATTGACATTCCCGGAGAACTGTCCGGTTCGCTACCGGGTACCGCCTTGTACGACAAGATCTATGGCGCCGGCCGGTGGCGTTCACTCACCGTCATCTCGCTGTCCATAGGGCAGGGAGAAATTGGCGCTACGCCCCTGCAACTGGCCAACCTGGCAGCCATCATGGCCAACAGGGGCCACTACTATACCCCTCACCTGGTGCGGGAAATCCGTGAAGAACCCTCATTCAGCCCCCGGGTTGAGCGGCACCAGGTGATGGTGGACCCTGAACATTTCGAGGTCATTGTAGAGGGAATGTACCAGGCCGTTAACGCCCCTGCAGGTTCTGGTGCCACCGCCCGCCTGGCAGCCATCCCTGACTTGGTTTTGTGCGGCAAAACCGGAACGGCTCAGAATCCACACGGGGAAGACAATTCAGTTTTCATCTGCTTTGCACCAAAAGACAATCCTAAGATAGCCGTTGCCGTTTACATAGAACAAGGCGGATTCGGAGCCTCTCAGGCTGCCCCTGTGGCTTCACTTCTGGTGGAAAAGTACCTTACCGGGGAGATCCATCCCTCCCGGCAATGGCTCTATGAAAGAACACTGGAACAGGACCTTGTAACACGCCACCTGCAATGATACGAAGAGAGGATAAACTGGTAAGAAAGATCGACTGGTTGACGGTAGCCACCTACATAGTGCTTGTGCTGATAGGGTGGATCAGTGTCTTTTCTGCCGTGTACGATCCGGAACACGGGCAGATCTTTGATACAACACAACGTTACGGCATGCAGATGATCTGGATACTGGGGAGCTGGTTCCTGGCTGTTGTTGTTTTACTCATCCCTGCCCGCATTTATCCTTTGCTCTCAAACCTGATCTACATTATAGGTCTTTTTCTGCTGCTTGTGGTACTTGTCTTTGGCGTGGAACGGAGTGGTTCCAGCTCCTGGCTGGTCTTTGGTCCGATCCATTTTCAACCCGCCGAAATGACAAAAGTCTTTGTTGCCATAGGTCTTTCCGGCCTTATGAGCCGCCCACATTTTAACATCCGTTCGTGGCGCGGGCTGCTGCAGGTAACGGCCATGATTCTCATTCCTGCCGGATTGATCCTGCTGGAAAAGGAAACCGGTCTGGCCCTGGTTCTGTTTGCCTTTATTATTGTATTATACCGGGAAGGACTGCCGGGCTGGATCCCGGTTACGGGAATAGTGAGCATTGTTTTATTCCTTTTGTCCATTCTCTGGGATCCTCTATACGTTATCTGGCTTTGCCTGGGTGTCTGCTTTCTCATTTCACTCCTTCTGTCGGGCTGGAAAAGACCCGTACTCATCACTTTTGGCTCCTTTACTGCTGTATGGTTCCTTGTCCCGCTTGTTATGAGCTGGTTTTCAATAGACCTCTTTTCCTATATGGATGCGTATCAGTGGCTTCTGGCACTGGCTGCCGTTTTGGTGGTAGTGCTTTTCATTATAGCCTTCCGCAAAAAGATCGCTTATCTGAAAATATTGCTGCTCTGCTTTGTAAGCAGCATTATACTGATCTTTTCGGTGGGATACCTGTTCAACAACATACTCAAGCCCCACCAGCAGGCACGCATAGAAACCCTGCTGAGCATTGACAAGGACATATACGGATCGGGATACAACGTCCACCAGTCCAAAGTGGCCATCGGATCGGGGGGATTTGCGGGAAAAGGATTCCTTCATGGAACACAGACCAAGTACAATTTTGTTCCGGAACAGAGCACCGACTTTATTTTCTGTTCCATTGGAGAGGAGTGGGGGTTTTTAGGGGCCTGCCTGGTCATATTCCTGTATTCGTTTCTGCTCATCCGTATTGTCCGGATCGCTGAAAGACAGCGACATCCGTTCGGTCGCATCTACGGATACGGGGTTGCTTCCTGCATCTTTTTCCACGTATTCATCAATATCGGTATGACCATAGGCGTTACCCCTGTGATTGGGATCACCCTGCCATTTATCAGCTACGGAGGCTCCTCCTTATGGACTTTTACATTACTTTTGTTTATCCTGCTGAAAATGGATGCTTCAAACGATTAATCAAAAAAATAACACCACATATGGCACTATCATTTACAGAAAGACACAACGGCCCCCGGCCTGAACAGGAGAAGGAGATGCTCCGCTTAATTGGGGTTGAATCCATGGATGAACTCATAGACAAGACAGTTCCGGCTCAGATTCGGATGAAGGACCCGCTGCCCCTGGAAAAAGGCATGAGCGAATATGGTTTCGCCCAACACCTGAAAAAGATGGCATCCAAAAACCTGCCTTTCCGTTCCCTCATTGGCATGGGATATTACGGGACCGATTCGCCTGCAGTGATTCTGAGAAACATCTTCGAAAATCCCGGGTGGTACACCTCCTATACCCCTTACCAGGCCGAGATTTCGCAGGGACGCCTGGAAGCCTTGTTCAATTTCCAGACCATGGTGTGCAGCCTCACCGGATTCAACCTGGCCAACAGCTCGCTCCTGGACGAAGCCACCGCCGCTGCAGAGGCCATGCGCATGATGCTGGAACTTCGTTCCCGGACCTTTATCAAAGAAGGCCGCAATATGATCCTGGCAGACAAAAATATCTTCCCCCAGACGCTTGCTGTAATGGAAACCAGGGCCCTGGGCCTTGGGATTGAGATTGTAACAGAAAACCTGACCGGGGAGTTGAACCCTGTGTTTGACCAATACGGACCACGTTTGTTCGGGGTAATGGTACAATACCCGGGGTCAGACGGGCAATTGTGTGATCACAGTGCTTTGTGCCGGCTGGCGCATGAAAGGGAACTGCTTGTAACCGCCGTTTGCGACCTTTTGTCCCTGGCCTTGTTAAAGGAACCGGCCGCCTGGGGCGCCGATATAGCCGCCGGCAGTGCGCAACGATTTGGATTGCCTATGGGATTCGGTGGCCCCACAACCGGATACCTGGCCTGTTCCGACAAATACCGGCGCAACATTCCGGGACGCATTGTGGGCCTGTCTGTGGACAGGTTGGGCAACCCGGCATACCGCCTGGCCCTGCAAACACGCGAACAACACATCAAACGGGAACGCGCCACATCCAACATCTGTACAGCAACCGCCCTGATGGCCACCATGGCCGGAATGTATGCCGTATACCACGGCAGCAAAGGCATCCGGCAGATAGCCGGCAACGGCCGGCATTACGCCCACGCAGCAGCCGGGATCCTGGCCAAAAATGGATTTACTGTAAAACACAGACACTTTTTTGACACCATAGAGCTTACCGGGGTGGACGCAGCGCGCCTCCGCACCAATGCAGAAGCCTTGAAAATTAACTTCTTTTATCCAGACCCGCAAAGCGTCAGGATCTCTTTTGACGAGCTTACCAATGATCGGGAACTGGAAAAGGTCCTGGCTATATTCAATGTTCCCCTGGAAGCGAAAACTGTATGGCCGGAAATCCCTTCCTTTATGGAAAGGACATCCCCGGTGCTTGAAGAGCCGGTATTCAACACCTACCATTCAGAAACGCAGATGATGCGTTATATCAAGACTCTGGAAACACGGGATATTTCACTGGCCCACTCCATGATCCCGCTGGGCTCCTGTACCATGAAACTAAATGCGGCTGCGGAAATGATGCCTTTAAGCCAGAGCGAATGGACATCCATTCATCCTTTTGCCCCTGACTGGCAGGTAGAAGGATACCTGCAGCTGATCCGGGAACTGGAACATCAGCTTTCCGTCATTACAGGGCTGGATGCCTGCTCATTGCAACCCAACTCCGGTGCTTCCGGGGAATATGCAGGCCTTATGGTCATCCGTGCCTATCAGCGGGCAAAGGGAGAAGAACACAGAAACATTGCGCTCATTCCCTCTTCTGCCCACGGAACCAATCCGGCAAGCGCCGCCATGGCCGGCCTGGAAATCGTGATCGTGGGATGTGATGAGCAAGGAAATATAGACGTGGAAGAGTTGCGCCAAAAAGCGCAGGAACACCGCGATCACCTCTCGTGCATGATGATCACCTACCCCTCCACCCACGGGGTTTTTGAATCGGCCATCTGTCAGATAAGCTGCATAGTGCATCAGAACGGCGGGTTGGTATACATAGACGGGGCCAATATGAATGCCCAGGTAGGGATTACAAATCCCGGCATGGTAGGGGCCGATATATGTCACCTGAACCTCCACAAAACCTTTGCCATGCCGCATGGCGGAGGAGGTCCCGGAGTAGGTCCCATATGCTGTACCAAAGAACTGGCCCCGTACCTTCCGGGCAATCCCCTGGTGGCATGCGGTGGCGGTCATTCGGTGGCAGCCTCTCCCTACGGAAGTCCCCTGCTGCTTCCCATCACCTACGGATATATCAAAATGCTTGGGCAGGATGGCCTGCGCCGTGCCTCGGAAGTGGCCATCCTCAATGCCAACTACCTGTCCCGCATCCTGGCACCGCATTACGCCACCCTCTATACCGGCAGTTATGGTTACGTAGCCCATGAGTGCATCATTGACCTGCGTCATTTTTCCAAAACATACGGCGTGGATGCCACCGACGTGGCCAAGCGCCTGATGGATTACGGTTTTCATGCACCCACCCTCTCGTTTCCCGTACATGAAACGCTCATGATTGAACCTACAGAAAGTGAATCAAAAGACGAACTGGACCGTTTTGCCCAGGCCATGACGGTCATCCTGGAAGAGTGCAAAAGCCTGGCTGGCGGGGACAATTCCTGCGGTACGGCAGAAGACAACCTGCTGAAAAACGCCCCACACACCGCCCTGGAAGTCTGCTCGGACAACTGGACACACCCCTATGCACGCCAGAAAGCTGCCTACCCCCTGCCCTGGATTGTGATGCATAAATTCTGGCCGGTGGTAACACGGGTTGACAACGGCTATGGTGACAGAAACCTTGTCTGTTGCAACATTATCCGCTAAAATTGTATCTATACTTAAAAAATACACAAGAAAATGATTTTCCCCCTTTCAACACCCGGAGAGTGGTACCTGGATTACCTTGATAACGGGCTCTGGTCTGCACTCGGATCTATGGGCATATTATGGCCTCTGATCATTTCGCTGGTTATAATACTGGGCATATTAGCCCTGGCCTTTTTTGTCCCGTATCCCGGATCGGCCGACTAAAACCCGGTCCGAGTCCCTGCGCTGATCCTTCTCCCGGATGGATTCGCGTTTGTCGTACTCCTTTTTCCCGCGGGCCAGTGCGATGTTGAGTTTGGCATAGCCGTTGTCGGCTATGAATAGTTTGGTCACCACTATGGTCAGGCCTTTTTCCCGCGTGGCCCTGTACAGTTTGTTCAGTTCGTGCCGTGTGAGAAGAAGTTTCCGGTCCCGCCTGGGATCATGTTTGTTGAATGAACCCCACCAGTAATCGGCGATGTTCATGTTTTTTACAAACAACTCCCTCCCTGAAAAATAACAATAAGAATCTACCAGCGAGGCCTTTCCCGCGCGGATGGACTTAATTTCTGTCCCGGTCAGAACAATCCCGGCCGTATACGTGTCTATGAATTCGTATTCAAAAGAGACACGCTTGTTTTTGATTACAACCTGGGATTTTGCTTTTGGCATAATGGTGTACAATGGATCAATAGGTGCCGCGGGTACTGCTGAGCGGGGGTTTTTTCTCCTGTTTTTTCTCCTGAAATTTTTCTGCCGGGTCTATACGCATGGCCGGTATACCCTTCATGATGCTGTAGAGCATCAGGATGGCGCCTGCAAAGATAAAAGGAATACTCAGAAGTTGTCCCATATTCAGGGCCATGGTTTCTTCAAAGGCCACCTGGGGTTGCTTGATATATTCAATAAAGAAGCGCGCGGCAAAGAGCACCAGCAGGAACAAGCCAAAAAGGGTCCCTTCTTTGAGCCTGTGGAGTTTTTTGCGGTACAGGACCAGCAACAGTACAAACAGGAACAGGTAGGACAGGGCTTCGTACAGCTGCGTGGGATGTTTGGGAACGACCTCTCCGTTGCGCAGGAAAACAAAACCCCACGGCAAGGTGGTTTCATTCCCGTATATTTCTGAATTCATGAGATTTCCCATACGGATAAAAAAACCTGCCAGGGCTGTGGCAATACCCAGACGGTCCATGATCCAGAGGAAACTGAAATGATGTTTTCTTCCATAATGGCGGGCAAACCACCACATGGCCAGAAGCAGGGCTATGGCCCCGCCGTGCGAGGCAAGGCCGCCTTCCCACACATATAGGATTTCTAAGGGATTGGCCAGGTAATAGTCTGGCTGATAAAAGAGGCAATGCCCCAGGCGCGCACCCACCAGTGTCCCTATAATGAGCGTGTAGAGCAGGGGATCCAGCAGTTTGAGCGGGACCCCTTCCCTTTGGAAGAAGCCTTTGAAAATGTAATACCCAATGGCAAAGGCAATAATGAAAAACAAACTGTAATAGCGGATATCTATTTTCCAGATGGAAAAAATAACGGGATCCACATCCCAGTAAACGGCCAGCAGGTTCATAGCTGTATTTTTTTAAAATCTGTTTATAAGTCAATTCTTGAAAAAACACTCAGGGGAAGGCGCTTTCCATAATCGTCCTTAAGGTACAATTCCCCGAAGGTATAATTCCCGTTGGCAGGAAAACAGGCCCTGGCAAGGGTGTCGGCCAACAGTGCCGAATAGCCGTTGGAATACAAGTTCAACACCATAAAAGCGTTTTCCCCGGCCAGAATATGCGCACATTCCTGTAACAGGGAATAAAGGCAGTCGTCCAGTTTCCATCTTTCCCCCCCGGGCCCGTGCCCGTAGGCAGGCGGATCCAGAATCAGCCCCTGGTAGGTGTTGCCCCGGCGCACTTCCCTTTTGACAAACCGGAAGGCATCTTCCAGGATCCAGCGGATCCCCTCCATGCCGCTCAATTCCATGTTTTCACGACCCCAGGTGATCACCTGCCGCACTGCATCCAGATGGACCACTTGTGCCCCGGCTGCGCGGGCTGCCAACGACGCGGCCCCGGTATAGGCAAACAGATTGAGTACTTTAGGAACAGACAGCGGGGCATTTTCCCTTATCTTCTGCACCCTTTGGTTTATATAATCCCAATTTGGTGCCTGCTCGGGAAAAACCCCAACGTGCTTGAAGGCAGTCAATCCCAGGCGTAACCGGAAAAGTTTCCTGTATCCGATAATCCACCGGTCAGGTACCTGTTTGAGCTTTTCCCAGGTGCCGCTGTCTTCTTTTCCCGCTTTGCCAAATCCGGCTCCCTGTACAAAACGCAGGTGGGCCCGGCTCATCCATTGTTCGTCGGAAAGGGACTTACCCCACAAAGCCTTGGGCTCGGGCCTTATCATAATATATGGACCGAACTGCTCCAGTTTCTCCTGATTTCCGCAATCCACCAGCCGGTAATCAGGCCAGGACACAGGGCATAATAGTTGCATAGGGTAAAGATATAAAAATTGTATCTTTGCACCACTTAATTCACCCGAAGAAATGGAAAACATAAGCACCTACAACTTTTTAGGCAAACGCGCCATTGTACGCGTTGATTTCAACGTGCCCCTGAACGCAGATTTTCAGGTTACAGACAACACCCGCATCCGGGCTGCCATCCCGACCCTGAAAAAGGTGCTTGAAGGGGGCGGGTCGCTAATCCTGATGTCCCACCTGGGACGTCCTAAGAAAGCCGAAGATAAATTTTCTCTGAGGCATATCCTGTCCCAGATTCAAACACTACTGGGCTCTCCCGTGCTTTTCGCTCCCGACTGCATGGGCCGCCAAGCCTCAGAAATGGCCGCCGCCCTGAAACCGGGACAAGTCCTGTTGCTGGAAAACCTCCGTTTTTACGCCGAGGAAGAGGGAAAACCCCGCAATCTGGCAGAAGATGCCCCCGAAGAAGAAAAGAAAGCGGCTAAAACAGCCATCAAAGAGAGCCAGAAAAAATTCACCTCCACCCTGGCCTCCTATGCCGATTGCTACATCAACGATGCCTTTGGCACTGCCCACCGGGCACACGCTTCCACGGCCCTGATTGCCAATTATTTTCCCAATGACAAAATGTTTGGTTACCTGATGGAGGCCGAGATCCGCGCCCTTGACAAAGTGCTGGGCGCTCCCGAACGCCCCCTGACCGCCATCCTGGGAGGGGCCAAAATCTCGGGCAAGATTGCGGTTATTGAACACCTGATGGATCTGGCAGACAACATGATCATTTGTGGGGCCATGGGTTTCACCTTCATCAAAGCCAAAGGTGGCAGCATAGGCAATTCCCTGTGCGAAGACGACCAGATGCCTCTGGCCCTTGATATCCTTAAGAAAGCTGCAGAAAAAGGAGTAAAGATTTACCTGCCACAGGATGTGGTGGCTGCCTCGGCTTTTGACAACAATGCCCAAACAGCCGTTTGTCCCATAGACCAGATCCCGGCCGGATGGTTCGGAATGGATACCGGCCCGGTAGCCCTGGAGCACTGGAAAGAAATCATCCTGAATTCCAAAACCATTCTCTGGAACGGGCCTGCCGGCGTTTTTGAAATGCCCGCTTTTGCCAACGGCACATTACAATTGGTGGAATTTGTAGCAGAAGCCACACGCAACGGGTCCTTCTCGCTGGTAGGTGGCGGGGATTCGGTGGCTGCAGTCACCCAGATGGGCTATGCAGACAAAGTGAGTTATGTTTCAACAGGAGGCGGTGCCATGCTGGAATACCTTGAAGGCAAAGAACTGCCAGGGATCCGGGCCATAGGCGCCATCAGACCGTCATAATCTCTTTTTCCTTAGTTGCCAGGACTTCTTCCACAATTTTGGAAAAAGCGTCCACTTCCTTTTGTATCAGAATCTCGGTGTCTTTAACTATGTCTTCGGACAAACCGTCTTTCTGATATTTTTTTAGCAGATCCACTCCGTCCCGGCGGGCATTGCGGATGCTGATGCGGGCGTTTTCCCCCTCGGCCCTGGCTTTCTTAACCAGTTCGCGGCGCCGTTCTTCGGTCAGCGGGGGAACCATTATGCGGATTATCTCTCCGTTGTTTTGTGGTGTAAATCCCAGATTGGCAACCATGATGGCTTTCTCAATGGCTGATATCAGGCTTCTGTCCCATGGCTGAATGATCATGGTACGAGCGTCCGGGACAGAGATACTGGCCACTTGGGCCAGGGGGGTGGGGGTCCCGTAGTATTCAATATGGACTCCCGAAAAAACGGCGGGATTGGCCTTCCCTACACGGTATGCAGCCAGCTCATTCTCGAGGAACTCTACGGCTTTATGCATCTTTCCATTTGCCTGTTCCAATACTTTTTTTGCATCGCTCAATTCCATAGTGTATCTTATTTTACAATGGTTCCTGTGATTTGCCCGTTAACTACTTTTTGCAGATTCCCCTTGGCGTTCATGTCAAACACCACAATGGGCATGTTGTTTTCCCGGCACAGGGTAAAGGCAGTCATATCCATGATCCGCAGGTTCTTCTGCAACACCTGGTCAAAAGTCAGCGTGTCGTACCGGGTAGCGTGGGGATTCTTTTCCGGGTCATCGCTGTATACGCCGTCTACACGGGTTCCCTTGAGTACGGCATCCACCCCCAGTTCCACGGCGCGCAGGGCAGCCGCCGAATCGGTCGTGAAAAAAGGGTTTCCCGTCCCGCCGGAAAGCAGGACAATGAATCCTTTTTCCATTTTACGCAATACTTCATCGCGATGATAATACCTTGCAATGGGACGCATGGGCGTAGCTGTATAGACCATAGCCTTCAAATCCAGGGCCTGCAAGGCATCTGCCAGGGCTATGCTGTTGATGGTGGTGGCCAGCATACCCATCTGGTCCCCGTGGACACGGTCGTGCCCGCTGAGGGCTCCCTGCAATCCCCGGAAAATATTACCGCCACCCACGACAATGGCAATGCGTATGCCCGCTTCTGCCAGGGGCTTGATCTCCCGGGCATAGGTTTCCAGAACCTGAGGATCCAGGCCCCTGCCTTCTTTGCCCCCGAGACTTTCTCCGCTTAATTTGAGCAGTATGGAAGAATACTTCATGTTTTTGTCCTTCTTATCTTACAAAGATATATAAAAATCCGTGTATCTTTGCTCTAACCACGCAGATACATCATGTCATCCTCCATTGCCAAAAAAGCGATCATGAGCGTAACAGGGCTTTTTCTGATCCTGTTCCTTACGCTTCATGTAACAGCCAACCTGACCATCCTGTGGGGCCCGGAAACTTACGATGCCGTTACAGAATTCATGGGGACCAATCCCTTCATACAGCTTATGGTTCCGGTACTTGCCCTGGGTTTTGTCATACACATTGGATATTCCCTTATCCTAAACCTGAAGAACCTGAAAGCACGGGGACCTGTGACGTATGCCGGAGGGATGAAGTCACGGGGATTTGGCTTTGACAGACGGGCCTCGCAGAATATGCTGGTTCTGGGGGTCATTGTCCTGGGATTTCTTATACTGCACCTGAGCCAGTTCTGGACAAAAATGCAATGGCAACACCTTGCCGGCGGAGAACCGCAGAACGGATACCTGCTTGTGACCGGGTACCTGGGAACTCCCTGGATAGCCATTTGTTACATTGCCTGGTTTGGCGCCCTGTGGTTTCATATTACCCATGGCTTCTGGTCTGCCTTTCAGACCCTGGGACTGAACAACCGGCGGCTCCTTCCCATCCTGCGTGCCGTGTCTGTGGTCTACGCCTCCCTCCTGTTCGGGGGATTTTCAACCATTGTGATCTGGTGTATGTTTTTCTGAGCCGGATGCGCTTCTGTGGCTACTCGTCTTCCCTGACGCTGCGGAAATAGTTTCCCAGATGGCTGGCAATACGTTGAATGTCCCGGCGCATGCCTTCAACTGTCAGCTGATCGCCCCGGTAATCCAGGGTGATCTTATCTTCAAAAACACGAAAGACCCGCATGGCGATCCGTTTGGATTTGAAAACCATTTTTCCGTCCTGATCAGATATAAGGATAAACCCCGATTCGGAGAAAATGCGTATGGCAGCTTCCTTGTCTTGTTCTGAAAACCGGTTGGTATAGACCTCTTTTTTGGAGAATCCCAGGAAAGGATAGACGGCAGAAAACGCCACAATCAGAATGATCAGGTTGGTTTGGGATCCGGGACGGATCAGTTCCCAGAACGTGATGTTGCGGTTGTCGCTTGTATAATAGACAATAAGCAGCAAGATCAATATGATGATGGTGTAATAAACGATGTATTTTGCAACACGCCGTAAATAGATCCACAGGTTAAATCCTTTCATATATGGTTTGATTTGAAGGTGTAAACAAATGTAGGTCTTTTTTTATTACTTTTGTGATAACTAAACTTTTCAATTATGGAAAAAAATCTCAAAACCATTATCATTATCCTGTCCGTAGTGGACGCACTGCTGATAGGAGCCCTGGCCTGGGTATGGATAGACCGGGGTGGTATGATAAAAGAATTGAATCTGGAAAAAGAGGACTTGACTCAGCAGACTATCCAGTTGCGCTCCCAATACGATTCACTGAGCACTACCAACGACACCCTGAACCTGCGGTTGATGGAAGAACGGGAAAAGATCGATCAGCTTATTGAGCGTATCAACAAGACAGAAGCGACCAATCGTACCCGTATCCGTGAATATGAAAAAGAACTGGGAACCCTGCGCAGCATCATGCGAAGTTACATCCACCAGATAGACTCGCTCAACACCCTCAATCTGGCTTTGCGCCAAGATGCCACACAGGCCAGGGAAGAGGCTTCCCGTGTTACCCAGCAATACGAGGAGCTCCGCACCACTACCGATGAATACGCCCGTCAGGTAGAAATAGGAGCACAGATCAAAGGGCGTAACTTTGTACTGACCGGCATTACAGAAAGCGGCAAGGAGTCTGACCGCTCCAGCCGCATTACCCGGTTAAAACTGTGCGGTAGCCTTATTGAGAACGCTATTTCGCAGAAAGGACCAAAAAATATTTACCTGCGCATCAAGGGCCCCGATGGCATTTTGCTCACCAACCCGGATCAGGGCGTGTTCAATGCGGCCGGAGAACAACTGGTTTATTCGGCCGTAAGGGAAGTTGACTACCAGGGAGCCGAGCTGGAATTCTGCATTTTCTTTGGAAACGTCACGTTCGGCCGTGGTATTTATACGGCAGAAACCTACACCACAGACGGGCAGATTGGCGTGACCGAGATCCTTTTGCGTTGATATACGTTCACATTCCCTTTTGCAGGAGTTTTTGCTCCTATTGCAACTTCTACTCCAGTACAAAACTCCGGGAAATCAATCCGGTGCTGGAATGCATTAAACAGGAATGGATCAGGGAACGCGACAGGTGGCTTGATTTATGGCGCAGCGGAACATACCCTCTGCGCCATACTCTTTATATAGGCGGCGGCACCCCTTCTGTCTGCACGGCCGCTGAACTTGCCCCGATCCTGGATTTGCTATGCAACGACCTGAAAAATAACGCGATGGAACCCTCCGAGGTAACCCTGGAAGCCAATCCCGGAGACCTTACTCCTGCATACTGCTCTGCATTGTTTGACTTTGGGGTGAACAGGCTTAGCATTGGGGTGCAGTCTTTTGAAGACACCCACCTCAGGGCCATGAAACGCCGGCATACGGCCGGGGAAGGCATCAATGCCGTGAAGGTGGCCCGGACTGCGGGTTTTAGGAACATCAGCCTGGATCTGATTTTTGGCTTCCCCGGCCTGACCATGTCCCAATGGAAGGAATCCCTTCGTCAGGCGGTTGCCCTGTCTCCGGAGCACATCTCGGCTTACCAGCTAAGCCTGGAACCCGCCTCCCCCTGGGGAAAACAAGGCCTTCTGCCACCTCAGGAGGACTGTGCCGCGCAATATGGTTATTTGCAGGAGTTCCTGGCCGGAAGGGGGTACGCCCAATACGAAGTGTCCAGTTTCTGTCTTCCCGGCAAGGAATCGCTCCATAACAGCGGTTACTGGATCCGTACTCCTTACATTGGACTGGGACCGGCTGCCCATTCATTCAACGGTCGTGACCGGTATGCCAATGTCTCGCACCTGGGCCGTTATGTTCAGGGAATAGAAAAAGGCTCCCCTGCCAGGACTTACGACCGCCTTACACCACGTGACCGGCACAACGAATGGGTCATGCTGCAGTTGCGCACTGTAGAGGGACTTTCAATCACAGGGCTGCAGGAACGGGAAGGGGCGGAAGCCCTTGAGCGGTTCCTCAAACAAATAGCCCCGCTTTTGGGGCGGGGCCTTCTGGAATACAGTCTATCGGAGCGCAAGCACACCCGGGTACGCATCCCGCCGGATCGGCTTTTCGTATCTGACGATATTATCCGGGATTGTCTGCTGCCTGTCTGATGGCCTGATAAACATCCCGGCCAAAGCAGTGAATCAGTGGCTCTTTCAAATATTCAAAAACGCGTATCTTTTTTTGGGCGCCCAGTTCGCGGGCTGTACTGCATAAATACCACTTGTGGTAATTGAGCCCGATGAGGCCATCTGCCAGTTTCTGAACCCTTATGGGATAGATCCAGCACGAAATGGGTTTTCTGAAAGAGGATACGCCCTGGTTGTGGGCCCTTTCAATGGCGCACAGGCAATTTCTGTCGCGAAAAAAAGCATAGGCACATTCTTTCCCTTCTATCAGAGGGGTTACCGTATCGCCTTCAATATCAAGGGTCCAGGGACCCTGTTTTTCCACTGCATGCACCCCCGCATTTTGCATAGTGGGAATATAGCGTGGCCATTCCGTTTCCAGGTATGTACATTCTTCCTGTGTCAGGGGGGCCCCGCTGTCGCCTTCTACGCAGCAAATGCCGCGGCAGGCCTGCAGATCGCAGGTGAAATATTCTGTCAGGATGCTTTCACTGACCAGTATCTTGTCAGAAACAGCGATCACTGTACCGGTGCCGGATGGGGATCCAGTTTCAGGTCCTGGCCATAGGTGTCTTTCAGTTCCTGGACAAAGGAATTGACCTGAGCCATGGCTTTGCTCATATCTATGAGTTCTTCCTTGGGAATGGACTCGTCTTTGAGGAATTCCAGCAATTGTATCGTCTGGGAGGTATATTTGACATTGAAGTTATACCACATCTCTACGTATTTATAATCCAGTGATACAATCTTCTCCTGCTCTTCTGTGCTTAGGGAATCAAAGTCCACTTCAAGGTATTCCTGTGCCATTTCATGCAAATTTACGCATTCGCGCGCCAGGGTATTGGCATTGTCTTTTGCCTGTGTAACAAATTCATTCAATGTGGCATTCCCTTTTAATGCCTTAGAGAGGGTCAGGTCAATCTGTGGAACATCGGCGGCCTGTTTGCAGGAAGCAAGTCCTGTCAGGATCAATGCAAACAATAAAATCTTTTTCATAGTTATTAAATAATTCAGGGAACAAAGGTAATTAAAAAACCGCCCCCACAGGAGGGCGGTTTTACAAGTTCTTTCAACAATTACTAAAAACGGAATCCTAATTTAAGTTGCGGAAAGGCAAAGAATTTAAACTGCATTTCATAAGCATTGTATTCCTGGCCGTCTGCATACATACGGACTGCTGTGTAGTAATAATTGAAGGGGCGCACCTCAAGAGCTATGTTCATGCCCGGCAGGAAGTTGTATTCCACGCCGGCCGTGATCGCTCCGGATATTGCATATGCTTCACCTGCACGTTTATCCAACGCGTAGAGTTCTATGGGATCTGTCCCGGTTTCTGTTGGCACTTCTATCCCTGTATAGGGCAGGTATGCCTGAACTCTCGCGTGCTGGAAACCACCCAGTACACCAATATAGGGGAACAGTCTTCCGTTGCAGTTGTTGAAATAGTAGTCTGCGCCAACATTTACTAGGTATTTATTGGTCAGCCTGCCTTCAACCCACTGAATGCCTCTGAGGTCCAACAGACCACTGCTCTCCAGGTTGATGCCTTCAATATAATCACGCTGGGGGGTAACGTCAATTTGCATGGCAAACATGGCGTTGAGTGCAAAGCGGTTGGTTAGGAAAACTTTTCCCTGTATCCCTGCAAGATTGACAATTGGATTGACATCCATACTGCCCATTTGCAGATAATAACCCACGCCTTTTTCCAGAGGATCTATGCCCAGGTCATAACCCGGCAAATAACTTGGCAACAGGGGGGTTAAATTATCCAGATACTCGAAATATAATCCGCTGCCCAACACCGCCGAAACCTGCACTTGTCCCGCACGTGGAGCATATACAGCACTTCCGGAGCGTTCTGCCGGTTGCGCCCCAAGGGACGCAACCGTTAGAACAGCTATCAGAAATATGCTAAGTTTTTTAATCATTATACGCTAACTTATCCGTATGGTTTATTGAAAATCTTCCAGCAGTTTGGCACGGATCCCTTCCAGGGCAACGAGCTTCAGTTGCAGGTTTTCGATATCTTCCAGGATAACGTCAATCTGAGCCTGGTACATGGCGCTCATATCCTGAATAACATCATAGTAGATTTCAACCGGCAAGCCCTGGTTAAGAAGGGCAATGGCTTCTTCAATTTGTTCAAGATACTGCGTGTGTTCCAGAACCATTTCGTTGGCTTCTTCCATCATGGAGAGCAGGCCTTCCTCGGCGCCGGTATACCACCAGTTGCCATAGTCGTGAGCCATTGATGCCTGTCCGATCATCCATTCGTATTCGTCGATCAAATCTTCGTAATACTCTACATAACCATAGACGGGCTCGTCATTAACTATATCATAACCTATGTCATACAATCCATCTATGATATCCTGAAGTTCTGCGGCCAGCGCATCCCTTATAGCTTTGGCTTCCTTGTAGGCTGTCATCTGGGCATCGTACAATGCCTGGATCTTTCCGATCAAAGCTTCGTATTCTCCATTCTTTACCCGGTTGTAAGTATCCTGGTATGCCTGGTAATCACGGGCCTGATAGATAGCATAGAAGTAATGGCCTTTAGCATAAGATGTTTTTTCTGCCCATTCCCAGAGAAGCATATCGCCTACCCATTCTGACCATTGATATCCGCAATCTTCACCGGCTGCCAGCAAAGCGGCATAGGAAACGATCAGGTTACATTCATCATCCAGGTAAGTGATGTCAAAATCAAGGGACGGGATGGGACCTGTCAGTTCTTTGTAAGCTTCCAGCACAAAGAAGAATTCATTTACATCAACGGGAGCAGGTTGTGTTTCGCCATCATCCAGTGTGTCTATGTATGTCGGCGGGGTATAGGTGCTGGGAGTAGGAGCGATCTTTGTAAGGAAGGGTTTCCAGCTCCAGTATGTGTCTCTTGCCAGAGCGCGGGTCATTACAAATTCTGCACCGCTACTGATGTCTTTATGTTTGGCATAGGCTTTCCATTCCCTGTCAAAAGGATCAAACATGGCTGTTTCCATGCTACCCAGACCTTCTACGGCATCGTAGTAAGCCTTGATGGCATCCGTGATGGGCTTATTGCTCGGGCCTACCATATAGGTGACATAGAAGGGAGCCTCATAATCAACACCAGGGGCAGGTTTGACTATCTGTTGAAGGTCTTTTGGTTTGAGTTCGCCAAAGAAATCTTCCAGAACTGTTTCTGCTGCATCGGTATAGCCGCTGGCATTGATGGTAATCACGGGGCCTCCGTAGGGATTTTCCAGTCCGATTACAACCTGCCTGGATTCAAACAACCAGTACAGGAACAGCCAGGTGTACCAGTCTTCCTTTGTCAACTCGGTAAGTTCCTTATCCGAGTTGGCGTAAACAGCACGCATGATGTCATTGTAGGGTACCGGAACGGGTTTGTAGGTCCATGCGGTGGCATGTTCCCAGAATGCGGGCCATCCTTCGGGATGTGTCCCGTCCATGATGCCCTTGAGTTGGGTAATGATGGCATCCATCTGGGTGGGGGCGTTGAGCAGGCCGATAATGGTGTTGATGGCTGCATAGACTGCACTTGCATTGCCCTGTAACAGCCAGTTGGCCAGTGTGCCGGCATTGAATTCAATACCTCCCAGAACCTCGGAAATATTGGCGCTTCCGGGAACAGTAAGAGTACCTGTATCCAGCCAACCGTCAAGATAAGACATAAACAGTCTGATCAGACTGTCGGCTTCATAATACATGTTTTCATAGGTGTTCTGGTGAAGCCTGAAAGCTGCCATCTGGGCATCCCATGCAATCCATGCGTTTACCCAGGCCGTGTAACGGGCACCTCCTACAGGTTGTGCTTCCTTGTAGTATTTCTGCCAGTTGTTCCAGTTTGTGGTGTATGCGGTTGCTGCATCGGCAGCGGCTTTCTTTTTGGCGGCTATGTTTGCTTCGATGATACCGGATTCCTGATCTTCAAATTCTTTGCGGGTATCATCAATCACGCGCATATCCCTCTTCATGATGTCGAACATGCTGGGGGTAGTAGCCCATCCCCATTTTGCCAGTCTATAGGTACCATTGTTGACATGGATGTTGGGGTCGTCTCCGCCATCGGAGAACACGCCGTTAATGCTAACTGTCCTTTTCTTGGTCAGCGCTGCATTGGCTGCAGCCAGGGCATTATGGTCAAACAGCATATATTCTTCTTCCAGCTGAAGGAATAAGAGTTCCATTTCAACGATTTCTGCACGAAGGGCAATGACCATTTCCTGGAAATTGGTAATTATGGCATCAAATTCTTCATGCTTTGCATTGTAAAGGGCTTCGTATGCTTCTGCAAGGGCTGTCAGGTGTTCAATCTTGCATACCACCCATTTCTTTTCAGCTTCCAGGTGCATAAGACCCACTTCTACTGCCTGGGGATATTCAATGTTAACATACCACAGGTAGTTGGACTTGGCAACATCCAGATCAATTTGTGCCTGTGCAAGGTCAAGTATCACAGCCTGGATCTGTGCCACGATACCATCCAGAGCAGCCATAAGAGCCTGGGAAATAGTGTCTACATTGGCAAGCTTCCATAGTTGAAAAGCAAGAAGGGCTTCTTCATAGGCCTGCTGGGCAGCTACCATGTCTGCCTGCATCTGTGCCATGTACAATTCCCATTCTGCAATGGCGGCATCGGCTGCTGCACGTGCCACTTCAAGCTCGTATTCTCTTTCTGCAACATTCAGTGCCCACATTTGTTTATGGTAATCGGTCAAAGCCTTTTCCCATTCAACCTGTGCCATGATGAGCGCTGTTTCTGCGTCTATCTGTCTGGCCTGGGCAGCTATAATGGCTTCCTGAGCCTTCAGAAGACTGGCCTGGGCCTGGATCAAAGCGGCATTGGCAGCTTCTACCTGTACCTTGGCCTGTTCCAGAGAGGCCTGAGCGGTCAGCAAGGCGGCCTTTGCATTACGCATGGCTTCAATGCCTGGGCTGGGCTCATTCTTAATACAGCCTACGGCGAGTACACCCAGTACTAAAAAGGCTGCACTCCATTTTAAAAATTTTTTCATGCATTAAAAATTTTAAGTTAAACAAAAGTTTTTAGAAGTTATTAGATATTACTTTTATGCTATGATATACATGAGTGCAAAGATAAACCATAATTTGAATCCGCAAAACTTTTTTTGTTGAAAACTTGTTGGAAACCCATTGTTTTTAGGGTACCGCAGGGGCATCTGGCAGGGTCAGGCGGTTGGTCCCTTTCTGGGGTTGCATGTTTTCTTCAAAATTCCATTCCTCAAAATGCGGATGTTCAGTGATTTCCGCAGGAATTACGCCATTGAGCAGGTTGTTGCGGATGATGAAGGTTGTCAGGTTCTTTAGTCTTGTGGCATAATTCGCTGGAATGTTGTAGCCCAAAAACATGAAGTTGGTCAGGTTGCAGTTCTCCAGGTTGATGGTCTCCAGGTTGTCCAGGTCTTTCCACGATACAGGCAGCCATCCGGTTACCCCGGTGTTGTTGGACAGGTTGATGACTTCCAGGTATGCCAGAAGGGAAAGCGGATCTTTCTCGGTCCCGTCCCCTACCGACCCCTCCAGGCGGCCGTTGGAAAGCTCCAGTTTTTTAACATGCAGGGCCCCGTTACGTACCGCTGCTTCCAGGGTGAGACCGGGCCAGGTTTCGGCCGGCAGCAGCAGGTTCCACAAATGGGTGTCCCTCCAGTTGTCCCCGCGCATATTCTTGTGGAAACGGACCAGTGCCGTGCTATCTTTTTGGGCAATGCGCGCTCCGCGCTGGGTCATGTTAAAGGTTTTGTAAACCTGCTGGGTCCCTGTTTCGCGCACCTGTAACACAGCGCTGCGATTGTTTACCGTGGGGACGGGTAATACCTGGAATTCCCAGGTCGTGGTTCTGCCTTCCACCGTCTTTGAGGTATTGATGATCCAGTTCACATCCAGCCCATATCCCACCTCGATATTGGATTCCACGGTCAGGGTGAAGCTGTCCCCTTCGTTATGCAGGAATTGCGGGGAATTGACTTTTGCGTTGACAAAAACAGCCTCGGGCGCCTGGTTAATTTCAAGGGCCGAGACAAGGCCCCCGCCGGTGCGCGAAAGTTCAATTCTTGCCGAACGTGCCACAGTCTGCTGGTTGGGTATCACCGTAAAAGTCAGTTCTCCGTTATATCCCACCATGTTCGCTATCTGCAGGCCTTCCACCCAGGAGGGGTACGAAAGCACGTTCCACGATACATTGGCCTGCACCGGAACGGTATAGGCCCCTCCGGCAGCCGGCACGTTCAGGGTGTTGGGATCAAGGGTAATATGGGGTTTTGCGCCCTGCTGGAGTATGGTCCGCGTGACCACCAGCGAGTCCTCTCCTGCATCAGTTGTAGTGACTGTGAGTTGTGCCTGGCGCGCTTCTATTCTTGTATTGGCTTCCACCTGCAGGGTCAGCATTTTTGTTTCCAGGCCCTTGGTCTGTACCACAGAGATCCAGTCCTGAGACAAGGCGGCTTCCCAGGATACATTGGAAACCACCGGAATAGAGAGTGTGCCTCCTGCTGCCACGGCTACCGGGATGGTTTCCTGGGGCGGCAGGTATAATTTGCGTTCCCCGGCCACCTGTCCTATGGTGATACCTTTTATATAAGATCCATTTTCCTGTGCTATGTTCAGCGAGGTTGAACGGGCCTGTACATCGTCGTTCTTGTCTACGGTGATCTGCAGTCCGTTGGTGGTGCCCACCACCTTTGATACCCAAGAGGCGGTCCCGGTCAGATCTTCCTCCCAGTTGAAATTGGCCTGCACCGCAATGCTGTATGTCCCTCCTGTTGCCGGAACGTCGTCAATGGCGGCCGGTGTGAGTATTGCCAGGGGTTCGGCTCCCTCCTGGGTAACCGTCACTACAGCTTCTCCCAGTTGCGGATAGGCGGGCGCGTGTATAGTTATGGTTCCCTGCCGGGATTCCACACGCGGGTTGGCATCTACCGTGAAATTGCAGTCGCGGGACTGCATCAGACGTGTACCGGTCAGGTGTATCCACGGCGTTTGCGTTGCCGCCTGCCACTCAATATTGGAGACCACCGTCACCTTGTACCCCCCGCCGGCGGAAACGGCCTGAACCGAGCTGGCTTGCAGCTCGATCCCGGGGGCCTCTCCCGTCTGGGTTATGTTCAGTATGGCCGAGAGCGATCCGTCCTTCTGCCTGAACTCCACCTGGCCCGACCGGCTTTCCAGTGTTGTGTTGGGCTGCACCGTGAACAGGGCACGCCTGGTGGTAATTGTCCTGGTTTGGTTATAAACAATCCAGTTGGCACCGGGGGTGATGTTTAATTCCACATTGGCGGTGACACCTACAGAAACCGTATCGCCTGCAGCCGGGATTGTTTTTTGTGAACTGTCCAGCGTCAGAACGGGGGTTTCCCCTGTCTGGGTGACGGTAATTTCCCTGCGTGTCTGTTCCCCGGCTATGATAAAGGTTGTCTGACGGGGTTGCAGGCTGGTGTTTGCAGCGGTTGTGACCTGAATCTGCTTGTCGCCGTAACCCTTCATGGGATTTATAGTAACCCAGGTGTCTGCAATTTCTATAGTCCAGAGAAAATTGGAGGATATGGCAAATTCCCGGGTTTCCCCGTCGGATAGAAAATCTATTTTTGTATAGGGAGTGACAAGCACCTCGTCATTCCCGGGACGGATGCATCCGCTCAGAAGCAGGGCAAACAGGGGCAGAACTATCCGTTTAGGCATACTTGGCATAAGTTTCTTCTTTAGGAAAAATTCCGTAAGGGGGTGCAATTTACGGATTTTTTGAATAAGACGTATCTTCCGCTTTATTTGTTGCACCGGAAAGCACCACCCTGGCAGCGTTCCCGTACTCCATGATCTGCCTTACAAAATCCCTGAGCATGGCTGTATCTGTCTGTTGCAGTGTGCCGGCATAACCGGTGATAAAATCCCTGCCGCTCCGGCTGTATGACACCAGCATCCGGCAATGGAACAGCGGGTTGGCCAGTTGCGCCTGGTGTTCCATCAGGAGGGAATGACGGGCCTGTTCCAGCTGGTCTGCCGAAGGCCCGTAGACAGCCAGGTTGGCCAGTATCTGTTCCAGACGGTGCTCGTTGTAGGCAAAATCCGGGGCATACGAACTGAACCCGATATACAGGAAATAATGACCGCGGGGGTAATATTCCAGAGAGGACTGCACACTGGCCGCATGGTCTGTAGCCTGCAGTACCAGCCTTTCGAGCATTTGCAGCAAGACATATTGTTCCAGGGTATAGGGACAGGGACCGGAATAGAGGCGGGCCGTTTTGCTTTCAGAGGCGGGATTTGGGAAAGAGATGGTTTGATCGTGCAGGCCCCTGCGAATCCCCTCTCCCTGCGGGAGCGGTCCCCTTGCGCGTATGTCCCTGTTGGGAATACCGGCCAGGAATTCCTCGGCCACAGCCAGCAGGGAATCGGGACAGACATCTCCGGTGCATACAAAATCAAAGCCCCTTGGAGAGTGCGGGCTTTCTGCCGTTTCCTTGTCGTAGAGCAACGATTTAAGGGTATCCAGCAGGATGTTCCGTGACAGGTCCCGGGCCGTGAGGGTTTGTTTTTCCCTTTCATGCCAGAGGTTTTTTACGGCTGTTGAATCAAGTACCAGCCAGCCTGTCTGCCGTGCTGCCCCTTCAATGAAGCTGCGCAATGAATCCGGTGTGGTTGTATTGTAGAGTAGGAGTCCCTGCGTAGTCGGTTTCCAGAGGAGTGGGCCGCTGCCTTTGCGGAAGACTTCCCGGGGAACAAAGGGCATAAAAAAGGCGGGGTCCCTTTCTACAGCGGCAAAACATACCTTGCCCCGCAAGAGCGTGTCCGGCCTTACATAAAGCAGGGATCCACCGGACAATTGCCAGACGAACACCCCGCTATGGGCAGTGTTCATCTGCCGTTCAACTTTACCCCTATCCGGAAGCCCTGCATACCGGCTGGACTTATGCTCCGGGAAAGCCTGACCGGAAGCCTGGCAGGAAGTCTGGCCGGGATCGTGCCAGACCTGCCGGAAAAGGTGTCCCAGGCTGTCCGGGGTAACCACGGGGATCATCTGGCTGCGCTCCAGGCTGTCCAGCTGCAAGCGCAGGTCAATGTCCAGGATTCTGGCAGTAAGCTCTGTCAGAAGGGTGTCTTCAAAGGGGAACAACATGCAGGAAAGCTCGCCCATCAGCCGGTCTCTTTCCTCCAAAAGTTCCCCGGGCTGGAACGAAACCGGCTGCATGAGGCTGTCTGTGGCATTAGCGGCTTTGTATAATGTAATTTCCGGCGGGGAGGAAAAGAGCACCCCCTTTATAAACCGGTTCACATGGTCTGTGGTAATGTAGGCACTCATTTCGTTCACAAAGCGGTAACGCCAGTCCGGAGTGGACAGGGAAATCCCGTCAAAAAAATGACAAATGCACTCCTGCACATAATAGTCGTTGGTTAGGGTGTTCCTGTTGCGGTAACGCCATTCCTCCTGTTTGAGGTATGATTCCCGGGCCTGATTGAGTACCTGCTCCGTAATGCCGTAACGGGCCAACTGCACGCATTGCCGGGCAAGCTCACGGAAAGACCGTGTCAGGCTGTCAGGGTGAGGCTGGGTTGCCCATATAAAATCTTTCCCGGAATAAACACAGGACGGGTAATCCAGGGGTTGCGCCGCCGCGTATTCCATTACCCTGCGCATGAAATCCATAACGTAATACCCGCCCCCGCTGCGCATTTCCTTTGGCAGCACAGGCATAGGGAAAGAAATCTCTATACGGGGATAGCCATCCTGAAAGAGCGGGGGCAGGGGTTTTGCAGAAAAAACGCGGGCTGCCAGGGTGGAATCTATGCCTTGCGGGACTTCCTGCGCCTGCATTACATCTACAGAAGCCGGCAGAAGGGCCAGCTCCCTGCTTATCACTGCCAGGGCAGTATCTGCATGAAAGGGTCCCACCAGGATAAGACCAAGCAAGTGCGGCCTGTATTTACCGGGGGAGGTCACCCGTTGTTCCTGCAGCGCCCTGACAAGCATGGCCACCCCTTCTTCCACACTGGAAGGAGGCGTGAGGATTCGCCTGAAAAAAGGCTCCCTGTCTGGTTTCTGGACCATTTGAAAATGCATTTGTCCCCGGGGCAGGTCATTGGTTTGTATATAATAGGTAATCCCGTTGGGAAGCCGGCCTGTACGAAAACGGCTGTCATAGGGGACAACTTCTGCTGTTGCGGCAGAAGCCGACACCGCAATTTGCATGGCATAAAGAATCAATATCAACAGGCTGCGCAATTTCACACGGCACGATTTATGTGTTCAGTCATTGCAAAGGTATTAAAAAAGCGCTATCTTTGTTCATTTGAAAAATTGCAATTTTAACCTCTATTATATAAGGAACTAATGAAAAGATTTAAGATTATTTTCTCCACCACTTTACTGGTAGCCGCCTGTACCGTTTTACTGCAGGCGCAAGACCTCAACACAGCCATCGAGGCATACAACCTGGGGGCAACAGCCGCGCAGGAAGGCAATTATATTACCGCCATCGAACAGCTTGACCGTGCTCTGGAGCTGGGGAACACGCTGGGAGAAGAAGGAGCATCCGTGGTAACCGACTGCAAGAACCTGATCCCGCAGCTATATCTGCGTCATGCCAAAGATCTGGCATCGGGCGGAGACAGTCCCTCTTCGCTGCCATTTCTTGACAAAGCCGCCCAGACAGCCCTCGCCTATGGAGATCAGACGGGCATAGGGGCAGAGGTTAATGATCTGAAATCAAAAGTATATTACATCATCGCCAACGAGGCATTCGGTAAAAAGGACTTTGCCGGTGCCATAGACAACTATAAAAAGGTACTGGAACTGGATCCGGCCAATGGCGTTGCCTACCTGCGCCTGGGGCAATCGGCTGCAAACAGCGACATGGAAGAAGAAGCAATCGCCGCATTGCAGAAAGCCGCTGAAAACGGACAGGAAGACAATGCACGGCGCCTGATGGCTTCCATATACCTTAAAAAAGCTGTTGGAGCACAGAAAAACAAGGACTGGGACCAGGTATACCAGGCAGCTGAAAAAGCCGCTGAGTATGCAGACAATGTTCAGTCCAACAAATTGCTGGGCCTGGCTGCCATGGAACTCAAACGTTTCCCCGAAGCGCTTACTTCCTGGGAAAAGGTAATGCGGATAGATCCAAACGCCAAAGACATCAACACCACTTATTACCGTCTGGCCGTTGTGAACGAAGCCCTGGGAAATAAAGCCAGCGCATGCGCCTTTTACAACAAGATTCTGGGTGATCCCAACTTTAAATCCATCGCCGAATACAAGATCAAAACCGAATTGAAGTGCGAATAGACAATTTGTCTCACGCCATTTTATTTTCTGCAGAAGAGGGCTCAGGTGCATTACCGCAGGCCCTCTCTCTGGCTCAGTACATTCTCTGTTCCGATAAACAGGACGAGGGTACTGCGTGTGGCGTGTGCCCTTCTTGCCGGAAAACGGGAAACGCCGTACATCCGGACCTGCATTTTATCGTTCCCGTAAACCGCTCTGCCAGCCTGTCCTCTGCACGCCAGCCCGTGACCGATGATTTTCTGGGCCTGTGGCGATCATCTTACCTGGAAAATCCCGGCATCACGGAACAGGAGTGGTATCAAAAACTGGAAATTGAAAACAAACAGGGAGCCATTGGGGTTGCCGAGGCCGGCAATATCCTGCGCAAACTCCAGTTTCGCTCTTTTGACGGCGGGGCGCGGGTGATAGCGATCTGGCTGCCGGAACGCATGCATCCTGCAGCTGCCAACAAACTGCTGAAGATCCTGGAAGAACCTTCTCCCGGCACGTATTTTCTGTTGGTAAGCCACCGTCCAGACCAATTGCTCCCGACCATCAGGAGCCGCTGCATGCTGGTTCAGGTGCCCTCAAAAGAACGCCGCCCACTCCCGCGCGAGGCATACCTGAACCTGGAAAAGCTGCTGGATCTGTGCTTTTCCGGAAAACCTTCCGGTGTTCTGGACTGGGCGGAAGATATGGCCACCCTTGGAAGGGAGTCGCAGAAAGCATTCATGGCTTCTGCCCTGCAGATCCTCAGGCAATACTATATGGTATTCCTGGGCCTGCCGTCCCTGGCGTTCCTGGATGCGGCTTCTCTCACTACCGCATCCCGCTATGCATCCAGAATGTCAGAAACTTTTTTCCGGCGGATTTACGACCGCCTGAATACGGCTACCGGACAGTTGGAACGCAACGTAAACGGCAAAGCTTTGTTTTGCTCACTGGGTTTTGACTTTTTCCTATCTTTGCAAAGATAGGCTGATACCTGATGGAAGAAAAAAATATACAACACGATTGCTCCCGGGGATGCCAGGTGGAAAGATCCCACATGGGGGACCTGCATTGCACCATGGATTACAGCTGCTGCAAACTGGCCACTTATGACTGGATGGAGGAATTCCGGGACCTGCAGTGCGACAACCTGTTCGAGGTCCGTTTCAAAAACACACACAAAGGTTACTTCAAAAACGCATCCGACACCATCCTCAAGACAGGAGACATTGTGGCCGTAGAAGCGACCACGGGCCATGATATAGGATTCATAAACCTTGCCGGACCGCTTGTGCTCAGGCAGATGAAACGACACAAGATCAACCCTGATACATACGAATTCAAGAAAATATACCGGAAAGCCAAGCTGCTGGACCTGGAAAAGTGGCAGGAGGCCATTTCCCGGGAACACCAGGTAATGATCCGGGCGCGGCAGATAGCCTCTGCCGAGGGACTGCAGATGAAAATCGGGGATGTTGAATTCCAGGGAGACGGAACCAAGGCTGTTTTTTATTATATAGCCGATGAGCGGGTGGATTTCAGGCGCCTGATAAAACTTTTTGCCTCTGAATTCTGTATCCGTATTGAAATGAGACAGTTCGGCGCCAGGCAGGAAGCCGGTCTGATAGGAGGCCTGGGCATTTGCGGGCAGGAACTCTGCTGCAGCCGGTGGATGGCCGATTTTACTTCTGTCACCACACAGGCGGCAAGGATCCAGGATCTCTCGCTGAATCCTCAGAAACTGGCCGGCCAGTGTTCTAAACTCAAATGCTGCATAGATTACGAAACGCCTGTTTACATGAATGCCCAAAAGGATATTCCGGCCGTTAACCAGCCCATTGAAACGGAAGATGGACCCGTATACCTGGTAAAGACCGATGTGCTCAAGGGGACTATGTGGTTCAGTTATGAACAGAACAGCATGACCAATATGATCCCGGTTCAGGCAGGTCGGGTTAAAGAGATGATCCTGGACAACTGCCAGGGCAAAAAAGTGCCCCCCCTGCGTGAAAAGCCCAAGAACAACGGGGAACAGAACGGGTTCCGGTCTGCAGCGGGAGAAGACAGCATTACGCGTTTTGACAGCAAGACAAAGAGTAAGCGCCGGAAAAACAACCGCAAAAAGAATGGCCCCAAAAAATCATAGGCTGCTCTCCTTCCTTATAGGGGGAGTGATTCTGACTATCGTATCCTGTGAAGCCCCGTCCTCCAGCCAGGTACAGCTTACCCTTCCCGGGGGGATATGGGAACAATCCAACATCCTGAATCTGTCTCTTCCCGTACCCGATACAAGCGCCCGGTACGATGCCTTTCTGGACCTGAGGCTGACCACCGGGTACGCCTATTCCTACCTGAGTATTTCCTTAAACCGCTCCGGAAAAAGGGACACCCTTTGGCTGTCTCTGGTTGGACAGGAGGAGATCTCTTCCGGACCTTTTACAGATTACCGTTTTGCCGTGGATACAACAGGTTTTTCTGCGAATTACGCTGTTTTGAACTGGCATTTGTCACACTACATGCAGGAGCAGAAGCTGGCTGGAGTCGCTATGATTGGTTTGCTCATAAAAAAGCACGGGCATGGGAAAAGATAAATTACGCCGTTTCCGGGAAAATAAAAGCTTTGCCAACCTGTATGAAACGCCTTTTTCCCAGGTGCACGGGAAAGACCACCCCCTGAAGGGTCTCTGGGGCATGGAGGTTTTTGGCAATAACAATCCCATTACCCTGGAACTGGGCTGTGGCAAGGGTGAATATACCCTTGCTCTGGCCAGAGGCGACAGGCTGCAGAATTACATTGGCGTTGACATCAAGGGGGCCAGGCTGTGGCGGGGTGCAAAGACGGCCCTGGAGGAAAAGCTGGAGCATGTTGCTTTCATCCGCACCAGGATAGAATTGATAGACAGCTTTTTTGCGCCGGGAGAGGTCTCGGCTATCTGGATCACTTTCCCGGACCCTCAGCCAAGAAAAGAAAACAAACGGCTTACTGCACCCCGGTTCCTGGAACGCTACCTGAAATTCCTCCGTCCCGGGGCTGTGATCCACCTTAAAACAGACAACAGGCCGCTGCACGACTATACGCGGGAAATAGTTGAACGCCGGCCGGATTTTATCTTACTGCAGGCAGATACCGATATATACCGCCACAGGAAAGTCCCGGATATGGTGCTGGAAGTGAAAACTTTTTATGAGGAGATGTTCCTGCGGGAAGGGAAGCCCATCACATACCTGCAATTTTCAACAGGGCTTCCTGCCACGGGGAGCCCGGCAGGCGGCCCAGCCGCTCCTGAGCCAGTAGCTGATGATGACGCAGTACCCCGGTAGCAAATTCCAGGCCCTGATACTTGTCTACAAATCCCACAATCTGATCCAGGGCCGAACGGTCCCCCTGTTCCAGCCGGCGTATCCAGGCCACCACCCTGGGGCGGTACTGCCCGTCCCCGCCATTGGACAAGGCCCCGAGCAGGGGCAGGGTGATCTTTGATTCTGTGATATCCTTGTAATAAGGTTTCCCCACATTGGCCGCGGGCTGGTAGTCCATTATGTCGTCCTGTATCTGGAATGCCATTCCCATATGGTAGGCCGCTTTTTCAAAAACGGGGCGGAAAGCAGAGGAAATCTCTGACCCGGGAACAGACAGGGCTCCCGAAACCATGGCAGTCAGGAAAAGTGAGGCTGTCTTATTTTTACATATGGTATAATAGTCTTTGAACGAGAGATCCAGGGTACGAGATTTTTCCAGCTGCAGCATCTCCCCTTCACTCAAAGCCTGGATGGCATCTGCATACAGGGGAAACAGGTGTGTCCCTTCGTATTGCAGCAAAGTGCGGAATGCACGGGCAAACCAGTAATCCCCCATAAGAATGGAAGCCCTGGGTCCATATTGCTTTTGTACACTCAAGGTTCCCCGGCGCGTATCGGCGTTGTCTGCCACATCGTCATGAAGGAGTGAGGCGGTATGGATCATCTCGGCAACGGCCGCCACCGCATGAGTCAACGGACACGGGGTGCCGCTAATCCTGGCTGCGCACAAGGCAAGCACCGGCCTGAGTTGTTTGCCGGGCTTGTTCAGAAGGTAGGAATCTATGTCGGAAAGCAGTGCGTATGGAGAATCAAGGGCAGCCTTCAGGATGTTTTCAAAAGCTTTCCAGTCCGGCCCTAAAGACTGCCTGATCCAGCCAAGTTCATACATTCCTTTTAGAAGAGAAAAGCAACGGAAAGTTCAAATCCCCTCATATTGGAATCTTCCAGCTTCCAGTCATCGGAGTCAATGTGGAGTGAGCCTCCGGGGGCCAGTTGACCGAAGCTCCAGTTGTATTTGCCCGATATCTGGATTTTCCAGATCTCAAGTCCCGCTCCCAGGCTCAACCCGTAGTCCAGCCGATTCAGGTCCTTCCAGTCTACTTGCGCCAACAGGTCCCCTTTGGCAATGGCATACCTTAGATAAGGAGCTGCAAAAATGTAGGGCCTCAGGAAAAGGATATTGATACCCCATTGGATATTCAGGGGGATGTCAATATAATCTATTCTGAACCCTTCGTAGGAAGATTCTCCCACCTCTCCCAACAGGCCTGTCCGTACTCGGCTGTACAGGATTTCCGGCTGGAAAGCAAGTCCAACCACAGGAATTCTGTATTGCCAGCCTATACCGGCATGAAACCCGGTCTGGGAATTCCAGGATTGCTTCAGATTGTCTATCTGGATATCCTGCAGCTTGTTGAAATTAAGCCCTGCTTTTACCACAAAACTTCCCTGTGCCAGGGCGGCAGAACTTATGCAAAGCATAAGCGCGATTGCGATCAGGTGTTTTTTCATATTATTGTTCATTGGTTAGAGTTTTTAGTTTTTCTACAATGGTCTGTTTGTTTGTCGCTCCCACAATTTTGTGCACCAGTTCTCCGTTTTTGAAAAACAGCAGGGTGGGTATGCTGCGGATCATGTACCGGGCCGTGACGCCTGTTACCGTGTCCACATCGCATTTGCACACCAGGACCGAACCTTCTGTTTCATTGGAGATTTCTTCAACAACAGGGGCGATCTGACGACAGGGTCCGCACCAGGCGGCCCAGAAATCAACCAAAACGGGAATGGCTGACTGTAATACGACCATATTGAAGTTGTCGTCTGTAATTGTTTGAATCATAATGTTTATAAGTTTATACCAGGGTTCATTGTTGTAAAATTAACAAAAATCATTTAGATGACATAACAGCCAGGCCTCCTTCCGATGTTTCTTTATACAAAGAAGGAAGATCGTGACCAGTGCGTTTCATGACCTCAATGACCGTGTCAAAGTGTATCCGGTGGGTCCCATCGGAAAGCAGCGCGTACATATTTGCGTCAATGGCCCTGGTGGCAGCAAAGGCATTTCTTTCTATGCAGGGGATCTGGACCAGGCCGCAGACCGGATCACAGGTCAGTCCCAGAAAATGTTCCATCCCCATGCTGGCAGCGTATTCTGCCTGAGCAATGCTGCCTCCGAAAAGCTGCACGGCCGCAGCCGCAGACATGGAACAAGCCGAGCCTATCTCTCCCTGGCACCCCACCTCGGCTCCTGAAATGGAGGCATTGGATTTTATGAGCGAACCTATGAGCCCCGCGGTGGCCAGGGCGCGCAATATTCTTTTATCAGTAAAATTATAGCATGTTTTGTTCAGGTACATCACAGAGGGGATGACCCCGCAACTGCCACAGGTGGGAGCCGTTACCATAACAGATCCCGAGGCGTTTTCTTCTGATACCGCCAGGGCATAGGAAAAAGCCAGTGCCCTGCGTTGCATGGAGCCTGTGTATCCCTGCGCCTTAATATAATAGGATGCTGCACGGCGGGCAAGGTGGAGCGGTCCGGGCAGTACTCCTTCGTTCTCAAGACCCCTGTGAATGGCGTTTTCCATGGTTTGCCACACATGCTCCAGGTAATCCCAGATGTCTTCTTCCTCGAACATGGCCACATATTCCCAGAAGTGAAGTCCCTTTTCCTGGCAAAAATGCAGGATATGGGCCATTTTATTGAGCGGATATATGACCTGGCGCGAGGTCCTTTTTCCGGTATCGGACAGATCGCCGCCGCCTATGCTGAAGGTAAGCCACGTGTCCAGCACCTGGCCGCTGTTGTCCAGCGCCCTGAATTCCATCCCGTTGGGATGCTGGGTTAGAACGGTGACATTATCCCAGATTATCTCCACGGGTTTGGGCTGGAAAGCACTTTCCAGCGCTTTATCTGTAAAGTGACCTTTGCCCGTTGCTGCCAGACTTCCAAAAAGGGTCACCGAAAAGCCGGTTGCATTGGGATTACGGGCTGCAAAATCCAAGGCAGCCCTACGCGGAGCCATGGTGTGGGAACTGGAAGGGCCGTTTCCTGTTTTGAATATCTGTTTAATACTTTCCATTGTTGCAAAGATAGTATTATCTGCTCTTTTTTGATGTTTTTTAATTTATTTTAGTACCTTGCGATACAAGGTATCAATTTTTTTATATATCTTTGCGGCATAATTATCTAATAACACCCTTATAACAGGTAAAAAACTATGAAAAAAGTCATGAATGTTGGAATTGGCGGAAGCAGTTTTACTATTGAGGAAGATGCCTATCAGAGACTGGACCTCTACCTGGAACGCTTCCGCAGCGAAATGGACAGCACAGAAGCGGGCGAAGTGATGGAAGATGTGGAGGCGCGGATTGCCGAACTTTTCTATGAATATACAAAAGGGAAAAGTGAAGTGGTCACTCTGGATATCGTGGAACGCGTAATCCGGCAGCTGGGCTATGCCAATGACTCCAGAGAAGAGGCAGAACCGGGGGAAACAACGCGCAAATCAAAACGGCGCAACGGGTACACTGGTTACGAACGATACGACGGCCTGGGAGAAAAGCCCCGCAAGCGGCTGTACAGAGACCCCGATGATTCCATGATTGGAGGTGTCTGCAGCGGTTTGGCGGCCTACTTCAACTGTGATCCGGTACTGATGCGTGTCCTGGCTGTTGCTTCTTTTTTCCTTGGCGGCACAGGATTCTGGATTTACATTATTTTATGGATTGCAGTTCCCATGGCACGCACTGCTTCTGAAAAACTGGAAATGCGGGGCCTTCCCGTTACGGCAGAAAATCTGCGCCGGTTTGGCGAACGCCGCTGAGAACCCTAATAATAATTAAAAATTGCCGTTATGAATGAAAATAATATTGACAACATCAAGTCACAAATGCGCAAGGGAGTCCTGGAATATTGCATCCTGAGCGTGCTGGACAAGAACGATGCCTATGCATCTGAACTGATTAACAAGTTGAAAGAGGCCCGCATCATTGTTGTGGAAGGGACACTGTACCCCCTGCTTACCCGGCAGAAAAACCAGGGATTGCTCACCTACCGCTGGGAAGAATCCACACAGGGACCACCCAGGAAATACTATTCGCTTACCAATAAGGGACGGGACGTATTGCAGGAAATGGACAAAGCATGGAAAGAAATCGTGGAAACTCTTGATATCCTGAGAAAATGAAAAAAGTGATCAAAGTTAGCATTAATAAAATGCCCTTTACCCTGGCAGAGGACGCCTACAGTGTCCTGAAAGTATACCTGGACCACCTGCGGCGGTATTATTCGGGCAGGGAAGGAGGGTCTGAGATTGTGGACGGCATTGAAGAACGTATAGCCGAACTGCTGGCTGAACGCACCGGCATGGATGGCCGTGTTGTTTCCAAAGCCGATATTGACAACATTCTGGAGATCATGGGCCCTGTAGAAGTGATTGAAGAAGAGGGAGAAGAGCCCGCTCCGGGCACCGGAACTTACAGAAGCGAACCCAGGCCGACTAAAAAACTGTACCGCGACGTGGACCACAAGATCCTGGGCGGTGTCTGTTCCGGGTTTGCAGCCTATTTTAATATAGAAGTAATCTTGGTCCGTGTGATTTATGCCGTTTTGTTTTTCCTGCCTTCCATTATCCATATGTCGTTCACTTTCAGGAGCTGGGGAGGCTTTGTCTTTAATGTCCCCTGGATCTTTGTGGTGGTATATTTTGTCATGTGGGCCATTATACCGGCCGCCCACACGGTGGAAGAAAAGTATGCCATGCGGGGAGAACCGCTCTCGGCAAAGGGTGTGCAACGTTCTCGCCCCAGACCCTCGGGGGCTCCGCGGTATTCGTATGAACCGAGGCCGGACTGGGCAGAGAGAAACAGGATCCTGGGCACTCTGGGCCGTGTGATAGCTGTAGTGGTTGGCTTGTTTTTCCTGATTACCAGTTCTGCCGTGCTCATAGGCCTGGTGGTGGCTTTTTCTGCCACGGGCTTTGCTTTCAATTTTTTCCCCACGGCACTTTTAGATTTGCTCGCTTTCCCCGAGAACATGCTTTGGTTCAAGATCTTTCTCATGGGGGCGCTTGTGATCCCTGTATTGGGATTCATTCACCTGGGATCTGTCCTTGTTTTCAATATCAAGGGACATAAATGGATTGGTTCCACGTTGTTTTTTGTCTGGCTGGCTTCTATGGTGGGCCTGCTCGTCATCGGGGCACAGGGTTCCGGAAATTTCCGCCACAATGCCCGTTTTGAAGAAAAAGTGCCCCTGGAACTTACTTCCGATACCCTCTACATTGATCTGGAATCCAAAGAAGACTTTATGTTTGACCGCTACTGGCTAAGGGCAGACAATTCTTATTACGGGCTTGGCTGGATTGAAGGGGAACGCAACGAACTGAATCTGGTGGTTTTCCCGCCCATAACCATTGTCAGGCAGTCTGAAAGCGAGATATCCGGTGTGCTGGTGGGCTCGCACTCTTTCGGCAGTTCCCAGCATACGGCCGAACAAGAGGCAGAAACCTTAAAACCGGTCATTGGTCTGGAAGGAAATGTGCTGTCTGTCTCTGCTTTCCAGGCCAACAGGGATAAGCCCTGGGAAGGCAATACCGCGTCACTGAAGATCTACGTTCCTTCCCAACAGGTAATTATTATACGTAAACCCATATATCATGAGTTTGGCGTATCTCGTTCCAGAAAAGTGAATCTTTTCCGGTCTGAATGACCGGATTCTTTTTTATTCTGTAGGGATCAGCGGGGTGTCCTGTGTTCCTGTGGGGAACTGGGGCATCCCGGTTGGTTGCTGGGTCTGCTCCAGACGCTGTTCCAGATCGGAGGCTTTCTTATTCTTACCGGTTGAGATAAAAGTGGTTCCCAGAAGACAAAGTACCAAAATGGCTATGGCCAGTGTCCAGGTGGCCTTTTCCAGGAAGTCGGCTGTCTGTCGTACGCCAAAAGTTGTATTACCAGTGGCAAAATTGGCTGCCAGCCCGCCTCCTTTCGAATTTTGTACCAAGACGACAAGGGTCAGCAATATGCTTGCAATAACTATGAGAATGGCGGTTGCTGTATACATGTTTAATTATTTGTTTTTTGCTTTATTTCTTGAACAAGGGACGCAAAGTAAGTGCTTTTTTCCGGATATAGCAAAATAAGTTTCCCGTAGCTGGCGATGGCCAGTTTGTGGTAACCCTGTTGGGCATAGATGCTTGCAAGGGTTTCTGTCACAAAGTCATCGTCGGACAGTACCGGCGGGGTGTCCTGTTCCTGCGTATCTATGTTTTCCCCCGTACGGCCGAGCATCTGGATAAACCGGGGCTTTTCACTTATAAACCTGTCAATGGGCACGGTAACGTCCAGTTCCAGGGTAGCTATATCTGTCTTTCCAAAATAGTCTGAACCCGGATAAAAGGTGCGTTCCCGGGGCGGCTCAAGGACATATTCCGCGGTGCTGCCTGCCTCCTGCTTTCCTGTTGCCAGAGCCGGTCCGGGCTCCTCTTTTTCAATTTCCTGCGACAAGTCCAGTGTGAACAATTCATTCTCGGCCTGTTTCTCTTCTGCCCGCAAACTCTCCTGCAGGATAAAGTAGGGTTTGCTCCGGGAATAAACATATATCGCTGTTTTTTCCGATTCCGAAAGGCTGGCCTCGCTTCCCAGACCGCAAAGGGATTTGAAAAGCAACAGGCGCCCCAGGGAGAACCAGGGATACCTTCGTGTCATATCCTGCAGGATGGCCCCGTTCTGCGCCAGCTCCTGCGGAGATGCATTCAGGTATTTCCCATAAAAGGAAGAGGCGTTCATTTTTTTTTTATTTACCAGTTAGCAACGGTTGCATTGAATATTTCTTCCACGATCTTTTCCACTATGGTCTCTACCAGGCCTCCCTCTGCTGCATCAAAAGAGATGGTAGAATCATAGTCTTCGTAGGAAGAAAAATTCTTATCAAAATTTTCGGAAGGTTCCAGTTTGTTCACAAATACAATCCGGACGGTAACGGTAAGACGGGTCATCGAGGCTACTTCGTCAGTAGTAACGGCCATGGGCGCGATGGAATAGCCGGTGATCTCTCCTGAAACGGCATAATCCCCTTCTTCCGATATGACAGAAAGCGGGGTGAGTTTGGTATATTTGTCCATAAGCGCCTCGGTCAGGGTGTTGCTCAGGGAGGGATTGATGCGTTCTGCCCTGTTCTCGATATAGGCAACGCTAATGGTCTCTGCCTGGGGATTAATGGAGGTGCCTGAAAATGAATACCACCAGCACTGGGTGAGCAGTAACGGGGTAAGTAAGGCAAGGATCCGTCCCTGTAGAAATCCAATCTTTCTCATTATTCTATTCCGTATTCTTTAATTTTCCGGTACAGGGTCCGCTCTGCAATCCCCAGTTCTTTGGCCGTAGTTTTGCGATGGCCATTATTTTTATGCAACACCCTTATTATCAACTCCTTCTCAAGTGTGTTGATCGAAAGGTCCTGGCTTTCCTCAACAATTTCCAGCGGGAGGAGCTCCCCTTCTGTAACTTCCTCCGCTGCAACGGGTTCCTCTGCCGGATGGGCCAGCATGGCTCCCTGCGGGTGCCCGCCCAGGGATTCCTTATCCGCCATGTTCCGTAGCTGATGTTTCATCTCATCCATCTCTGCACGCAACTGGAAAAGGATTTTGTACAAGATGTCCCTTTCTGAAAGGAAATCGTCGCCTGCTTTTTTCTCGGGACCGTATACCACCGGCAGGTGAAGCGGGCTGTCGGCAGGCAGGTAGCGTGTCAGGGTCTGGGCGGTAACCAGGCGCGTTTGTTCCAGGACGCTTAGCTGTTCAGCCACATTCTTAAGCTGGCGTACGTTCCCGGGCCAGCGATAATGCTCCAGCAGGTTTTGGGCATCGTCGGCAAGGCGGATGACCGGCATCTTGTATTTTTCTGCAAAGTCGGCTGCAAATTTGCGGAACAGCAGGTGAATGTCCTGAAGCCTTTCCCGTAGCGGGGGGACCAGTATGGGCACCGTGTTCAGCCTGTAATACAGGTCTTCCCTGAATTTGCCCGACTTAATGGCATGAGACAGGTTCACGTTGGTGGCGGCAATCACCCGCACGTCTGTCTTCTGGACTTTGGAAGAACCCACCCTGATGAATTCTCCCGTTTCCAGAGCGCGCAACAGGCGTACCTGGGTGGATAGCGGCAATTCGGCCACCTCGTCCAGGAAAAGTGTTCCTCCGTCGGCCACTTCAAAATACCCTTTGCGGTCTTCATGGGCTCCGGTAAAAGACCCCTTCAGGTGTCCGAACAACTCCGAATCTATGGTGCCTTCAGGAATTGCGCCGCAGTTAACTGCAAAATAATGGCCGTGTTTGCGGACGCTGTTTGTGTGTATGATCTTTGGGATAAACTCCTTGCCCACTCCAGTTTCTCCGGTTACCAAAACGGACAGGTCGGTGGCTGCCACCTGGGCTGCTATATCAAGGGCCCTGTCCAGTAGGGGACTGGTCCCGATTATTTCAAATCGCTGTTTTATTGCTGTAACGTCCATCTTTGCAAAGATATAAATTTTGTACTATATTTGTAAGCTTAAACCGTTGTGTTAAATCAAAGTCTAAATTTAGAAATACTGAATATTAAACTACTTGTTATGAAAAAATCTTTATTGCGCTATCTGGGCATTGCCGTTCTTGGTATTATGCTTATGGCTTGTAACAACCCAAAAGACATGGTTAAATACGCCGATGACGTTGAAAAATCATGTAATCCTGAAATTCTTGAAGTTGTCGCAGATAAAATTGATGTGACTTATACCTTAAAATTTCCCGAAGGTTATTTCCATCCCAAAGCAATGCTTGAAATCACACCCGTATTGGTATACGAAGGCGGTGAGGTGGCCGCTCCGGCACTCAGACTCCAGGGAGAAAAAGTTCTGGACAACTACAATGTCATCCCTGTCGCAGGAGATGAAATCCAACACAAGCTCCATTTTGATTATGTTAAGGGGATGGCAAAATCCCATCTGGAACTGCGCGGAGCCGTCCTGTATAAAGACGATGTGTGGGCTCTTCCCGGAGCATACAAAATTGCCGACGGAGCCAACATCACTTACAAATGGGTGGAACTTCACGGAGAACCTGTCATGATGCCCGACAATTATCAGAAGACCATAAATGAAGCAGAAGAAGTTAATATCTTGTATGCCAAGAACTCCGCTCAGGTTCGCGCCCGCGAGCTTACCAAGGGTGAGATCAAGGAATTCCAGAATTTCCTGAAAAACCTTCCTGCCGATCAAAGAAGGACCGTAACGGGAACTGATATTGTTGCCTATGCTTCTCCCGAAGGCCCGGTAGATTTCAATGAAAATCTTTCTGAGAACCGTATGAAAAGTGCCGAAAAAGCTTTCCAGAAACTGACCAGTAAAATCAAAACAGAAGGTCCGCTCAATCTGAAAACCAAAGGGGAAGACTGGGCCGGATTCCAGGAACTGGTTGGCAAGAGCGATCTGGGCGACAAAGAACTTATCCTCAGGGTTCTATCCATGTACTCAGACCCTGTGATCCGTGAACGTGAGATCCGCAATATGTCTGCCGTTTATAAAACACTGGAAGAAAAAGTGCTCCCCGAGCTGCGTCGCGCAAGGCTGATTGCCAATATTGAATTCACCAATTACTCCGACGAAGAACTGAAAGAGCTCACATCCACCAATATGGATGCTCTGAATGAAGAGGCCCTGCTGTACGCTGCCACCCTCATCAAAGACAATGACACCAAGATCGCTATGTACAAGAAGGCTGCAGAGAAATACGGCTCTTCAAGAGGTCAAAACAATTTGGCAGTAGCCTACCTCAATGGCAACAAAGTCAACGAAGCCGCCTCGGCCCTGGCCAAATGCGACGCCTCCAATCCTATGGTAGCCAACAATCTGGGTGTTATTGAAATGCGCAAAGGCAACTATGACAAAGCAGCTGAATTCTTTGCGAAATCCGGATGCTTGGTTGCAAAAGAAAACCAGGGTGCCCTGGATATCCTCAATGGCAAATACAAAGATGCCCTGGCAAAACTGGACGGCAAAAAACACATGAACTCTTCTCTGGCCCAATTGCTCAACGGTAACCTGGATAAAGCCGAAGAAGCCCTGTCAGAATGCACCTGCATGAAGACCACCTATGTTAAAGCCGTGATTGCCGCCCGCAGGGGACAGACCTCAAAGGTTAACGAGCTGATGGAGAAAATCAACAAAGTACCTGCACTGGCCGAAAGAGCTGCAAAAGACATAGAATTTGCAAAATACCGCTAAACAACCCATTTAACCTCTCACCTTACAGGGAAGAGACTGACCGGTGTGGCCAGTCTCTTTTTTTTAGCCGAGGCTATATGTTCTTTATGGTTCTGCATACATCTCAAAGAAATTTCACTTGATATTTGGATATATAAAATATATCGCCTATCTTTGTATCGTCTTCCGTTATAACGGTGGCCAGAACACTTAAACAAATAGTTATGAATCCAAATGAAAACATAGTATTGACCGAAGCCGTATTTTACACATTACTGGCTTTACATACACCCCTTCATGGGTATGGGATCATGCAGGAAACAAAAAGCATGACCGATGGGCGTCTTGTGCTATCGGCCGGAACGCTTTACGGAGCCATTTCTTCCATGTTGGAAAAAGGCTGGATCAAAGCGTTGCCTGGAGCAGAAGACAGTCGCCGGAAAGAATACGTGATTACCCACACAGGCAGACAGGTGGCACGGGCCGAATTAAACAGGCTCCATGAACTTGTAGAAAACGGGGATAAGATCATAAACAAATCTATTATACAACAATGAAAAAAAAAGTACGGAAAACCTTCTTCTTATGGGAATACGAAAAAGAAGAAGCATGGATCAATGAAATGGCTGGGACGGGCTGGATGCTCATTCAAACAGGTTTTAGAAAATATATATTTGAAAAAGGAACTCCCGGCGAGTATACTTACAGGCTGGAATTGCTCGAGAAAGACACGCATTCCCCGGAAAGTAAATCTTATCTTGATTTTTTAAAGGAAACCGGGATTGAGTTCGTAGGGGAATGCGTCAACTGGGTATACCTGCGTTGTAAAACAGAAGACTGCAAGTTTGATCGGGGAAACAGACCATTATACGAATTAACACATTTACTCAAGATCCAGGAGTTTTTCAACAAACTCAAACATGCCTTTGTTGTAGTCATTGCCCTGTGTATGGTAGCAGTATTTAGTCTGGAACACCTGGAGCGTGTTCCCATTGTTGAGTTCTTTAAGGGCTTTTGTGTGGGAGTGAGTTTTTGTGCCTCTGTTTTAATTCTCTTAGCCACGCCATATTTTCGCAGAATGAACCGGAAAGTTAAAGCCGCCGTCAGAGAATTGTATACTTGCGAATAAAGAGGTGGACCCTCTTTCCTGGTGAGTGGGCACTGCTGGCAGACACTACTCCTGACGGGCAGTTGCTGACACCACAAGATAAGGAAGGCCTCGGCAAAAAGAAAAAGCTTCCCTTATCTTGTGGTGTCAGCAACTACAGCAGGCAGCATAAACACGGAGAGCCTCGGCGTTCAACAAAAAGTCCCTGGTTCTTGTGATGCAGTATGCGAACTAGTCCAGCTTCAGAACGGCCATGAAAGCCGACTGAGGAACCTCCACATTGCCTATCTGGCGCATGCGGCGTTTGCCTTTCTTTTGTTTTTCAAGGAGTTTGCGCTTGCGGGAGATGTCGCCCCCGTAACATTTTGCCGTCACGTCTTTTCGTACCGCCTTGACGGTTTCGCGGGCAATGATCTTGGCCCCAATGGCGGCCTGTATGGCTATGTCGAATTGCTGGCGCGGGATGAGTTCCTTAAGCTTTTCACACATTTTTCTCCCAAAATCATAGGAGTGGCCACGGTAGATCAGGCTCGAAAGGGCGTCAACCGGTTCTCCGTTCAGCAGAATGTCGAGTTTAACCAGGTCGGCGCGTTCATGTCCTATAATGTGGTAATCAAAGGAGGCGTATCCGCGGGATATGCTTTTCAGCTTGTCGTAAAAATCAAAAACAATCTCTGAAAGCGGCATTTTGAAGGTGAGCTCCACACGGTCTGACGTTAAAAAATGCTGGTTTGTCAGTACCCCGCGTTTATCCAGGCAGAGTTTCATGATGGCTCCGAAATATTCAGACTTGGAGATCACCTGGGCCTTGATGTAGGGTTCTTCTATATAGTCTATGAGTGTGACCGGTGGCAGGCCGGAAGGGTTGTGCACATCGGCAACGTTTCCCTGGGTTGTATAAACCTTGTAGGATACGTTGGGCACGGTGGTGATCACGTCGCAGTCGAATTCTCGGAAAAGTCTTTCCTGAACAATTTCCATATGCAACAGCCCCAGGAACCCGCAGCGAAATCCAAACCCCAGGGCCAGGGACGATTCGGGTTCAAAGGTAAGCGAAGCGTCGTTGAGTTGTAGCTTTTCAAGGGCTGTCCTCAGGTCTTCGTATCCGTCTGTATCCACCGGGTACATTCCTGCAAATACCATGGGCTTTACTTCTTCAAAACCGGCTATAGCTTTCTGGCAGGGACGGGCCACATGCGTGATGGTATCGCCTACCTTCACTTCGGATACTGTCTTTATTCCCGAAATAATATAGCCCACATCGCCGGTGCGGATTTCCTTCCGCGGCATCATCTTCATCTTCAGGATCCCCACCTCGTCTGCATCGTAAACTTTTCCCGCATTAAAAAACTTAACCCTGTCACCCTGCGCCACTGTTCCGTTCATTACCCTGAAATAGGCTATGATCCCGCGAAAAGAGTTGAATACCGAGTCAAAGATGAGTGCCTGGAGGGGGGCCTGGGGGTCTCCCCCGGGCGATGGAATGCGTTCTATAACGGCTTCCAGTACCTTCGGGACCCCTTCCCCGGTGCGGGCGCTGATATGCAGGATCTCTTCCGGCTTGCATCCCAGCAGGTCAATTATCTGATCCTGAACAACCTCAATCATGGCAGATTCCATATCAATTTTATTCAGGACGGGAATGATCTCCAGGCTGTGGGCAATGGCCAGGTACAGATTGGATATGGTCTGTGCCTGTACTCCCTGGGTGGCATCTACCACCAGCAGGGCCCCTTCGCAGGAGGCAATGGCTCGGGAAACCTCATATGAAAAATCCACATGTCCGGGGGTGTCCAGCAGGTTCAACACATAATCTTCTCCGTTGTGCCGATAAGCCAGCTGTATGGCATGAGATTTTATGGTAATCCCCTTTTCCCTTTCCAGATCCATATTGTCCAGCACCTGCGCTTCCATGTCGCGTTGCTCCACGGTATGGGTCAGCTCCAGAAGCCGGTCGGCCAGGGTGCTTTTCCCGTGATCTATATGGGCAATAATGCAGAAATTCCTAATGTTTTTCATTGGCGGGTCAAAGGTAAATATAATTTTTATCTTTGTAAGATAATCAAACTTAGGCAGCATGAACCAAAAGACTCCTGACCCTGTCACAGATATTATAGCTCAGATCCGCCGCGATATAATCCGGATGGTAACGGCGGCCAAAAGCGGCCATCCCGGGGGATCCCTGAGCAGTGCCGATTTTATGACGGTGCTTTTTGCGGAATTCCTGGAACAAAAGGCGCAACAGTGGAAACGTAACGGGAAGGACATGGATATGTTCTTCCTTTCCATAGGCCATATCTCGCCGTTGTTTTACAGCCTGCTTGCACGCCTGGGCTATTTTCCCGTTCAGGAGCTGGCCTCTTTCCGGAAATTCGGTTCCCGCCTGCAGGGCCATCCCAGCGTAGAGAATGGATTGCCTGGCGTTCATGTGGCCAGCGGATCGTTGGGCCAGGGGCTCTCTGTGGCCTGCGGCGCGGCGCTGAGTAAACAGCTGGCAGGGGACCCTCACAAAGTCTATGTTCTGCTGGGGGACGGCGAAAGCGAAGAAGGCCAGGTCTGGGAAGCCGCCCTGTTTGCAGCTCACCACAAGATTGGCAACCTGACGGCGATTACAGACTGGAACAGGCAGCAAATCGACGGGCCTGTGAATCAGATTGCAGGGCTGGGAGACTTGGTTGCCAAGTGGCAGGCTTTTGGCTGGCTGGTCCTGGAATGCGACGGTCACAACCTTGATGCCATAAGGGAGGCCTTCAGGGAATCGCTAAAACCCCGCAGCAAACCCATGATGATCCTGATGCACACCAATATGGGGCAGGGTGTGGATTTCATGACCGGCTCCCACGCCTGGCACGGGAAAGCCCCTTCGGCAGAGCAGGAAGCCCTGGCTTTGTCCCAATTACCTGAAACCCTGGGAGATTTTTAACGAATACGCCATGATGACAAATACAGGAAATAAAGATACCCGTTCCGGTTTTGGTGCCGGTCTTTTTGAACTGGGAAGACGGAACCCGGCCGTGGTGGCCCTGTGCGCCGACCTGACCGGTTCGCTCAAAATGGAAGAGTTTGCCGCTGCTTTCCCACAGCGTTTTTTCCAGTGCGGGATTGCCGAGGCCAACATGATGGGTGTGGCCGCCGGCATGGCTGTTACCGGGCTGATCCCCTTTGTGGGAACTTTTGCCGAGTTTGCCACAGGACGCGTGTACGACCAGTTGCGCCAGTCTGTCTGCTATTCACAGACAAATGTCAAGATTGCCGCCTCCCATTCAGGCATTACCCTGGGAGAAGACGGCGCCACGCATCAGACCATGGAAGACCTTGCCCTGAGCAGGGCCCTTCCGCACTTGTGTGTTATCAATCCCTGCGATTACAACCAGACCCGCCTTGCTACACTGGCCGCCGCCAGCTGGGACGGCCCGGTGTACCTCCGGTTTGGAAGACCGTCAGTTCCCAACTTCAGTCCCGTGGATGGCCCGTTTGAAATTGGAAAGGCCTGGATGATCCAGCCGGGGGAAGACGTGACCATCCTGGCTACAGGCCACCTGGTCTGGGAAGCCCTGGAAGCTGTCGGAGTGCTTGCCCAAAAAGGGATCCGGGCCGAGCTGATCAATATTCACACCCTCAAACCCCTGGATGAACAGGCTATCCTGGATTCTGCGCGTAAAACAGGGGCAGTGGTAACTGCAGAGGAACATCTGGTGGCCGGAGGGCTGGGTGAACTTGTATCGGGCCTGCTTGCCCGGCACTATCCCGTTCCCATGCGCATGGTTGCCATGGACGAGGGATTTGGCCAAAGCGGAACTCCCCGCGGGCTTATGGACCATTACGGGCTGAACACCGCCGGTATTGTAAAAAAAGTATGTGAACTCAGATAAGGAATTACAAGCCTTATGCGAAAGCGGCCAGTATGAAAACGCTTTCTCCCGGATTGTGCAGCAGTACAGCCAGCGCCTGTATTGGCATATCCGTAAAATGGTGCTCCTGCACGACGATGCCGACGACATCCTGCAAAACACCCTGCTCAAAGCCTGGACCGGGTTGTCCACATTCCGGTGGGAATCACAACTCTTTACCTGGCTTTACCGGATAGCCACCAACGAAGTACTGACTTTCCTGAGAAAAAGCAAATCCCTGAAACAAATGCCACTGGAAGACCGGCTGGATGCAGACCCACAGCTGTTCACCGGGGACCAGATACAGAAAGCCCTCCAGCAGGCCATCCTGCGCCTTCCGCCAAAACAGCGCCTTGTTTTTAATATGCGCTATTTTGACCAGATCCGGTACCAGGACATGTCCCGTATTCTGGGAACATCCGAGGGGGCTTTGAAAGCTTCCTACCACCTGGCGGCCGCTAAAGTGGAGGAAACCCTCAAAGAACTGCTGCTTTAAACTTTTTGCCCCTCACACCATCTAACCATTGAAATATGAGCGAAAACACGATACATAATCCACACCTGAAAGAGAATCCGTTTGGGGTTCCCCAGGGCTATTTTGAGCAAGTGGAGGCCCGGTGGGCCCAAAAAGCGGCCGATGCACAGCAGGGAGTGTCTGCGGAGGTTTTCCCGGAAGTACATCAGGACAGCGGTTCTCTGCCGGTTGCCGAAAGCAGAAGCAGACACTTTTTCCGCCTGCTAAAACCCCAGATGCAGCTTGCCGCCGCATTTGTGCTCCTATTTGGTATTGGTTCACTATTGCTTTTCATAACGGATCGCAACCGGGGAACTGAAACACAAAGTCCGGAATTTTCTCTTCTTGGTGAATTGTCTGACCGGGGCTTGGATCACCGCGTTATTTCTGATCTTATACTGGACGATTTTCCCGAAGAAGAGAGCACCTATGATCTGACTAACCTGGATCTGGACGAGCTTATTGATTACTTAAATTACCCGGGTCTAGACCTTTCTGATTTTGAAAACAATACAAACGATGAATAAAAATAATGCCATGAACCGTTCGTTTATAGTTATGTTTCTGTGCCTTATGCCCCTCTGGGCTTTTGCCCAGGAAGAGCGCATGCACAAAAGTGACCAGGAGCGGAAGGCTGAACGTGAAGCCGTTCAGGCTCAGAAAATCGCGTTTATTACCCAGGAGGTAGGCCTTACCCCGGCAGAAGCCGAGAAGTTCTGGCCCCTGTACAACGAAATGGACCGCAAGGTGGTTGGGATTGTACGCAAACGCAACAGCACCAAAGCATCAATGTACCGTCTGTTGAAATCCGAAGATGACGGGAAGCAGGGAAAAGTTGCCGAACCTGCAGGCTCTTCGCAGGGTCGTACGGCGGCCGGTGATCACCGGGATGCAGCAGAGGATCTGGTTATAGACATACAAGCCAAAGGGCCGTCCGGTCCTATTGAAGAGCTGCTGGCTGCCTATATGAATTCGTTTCAGGAAGAGAACGCCATCAGGATGGACTACCACAAGAAGTTCCTGCAAATTCTGTCGGCCGCCCGGGTGGCACGTTATTACCTGGCAGAGGAACGCTTCAACAACCGAATGATACGCCTGTTCATAGAAGAAAAAGTACAGCAGGAAAAATCCAGGTAGCGCTTACGCCCACAAATAGAAATCACGCACAACAGACACATACTGCGGGCTGTATTCCTGCCCGTTGTCCCCATATATTACGATCGTATCCTGAACCAAAGGAACAGTGTTTCTGCCCAATTGGGCAAGGATCCTTATGGCCGGCTTGTGCCTTTTGGTATAAACCGTTGTGACCCTCTGAGGGTACAGGGGCTTGCCGGCTGTAGCGGCTGTGGAAAAGAACTCATGAGCCATTGCCACAGGAAGGATCAGGGCAAAAAGACCTTCTCCGGCCAACAGGTGAGACACGCCCTCTATCAATTCCCGGTGTGTAAGGCTTTCGCCAAGGGTGTGCCGGGCCATGGTGCGGCGCGCATCGGGGCTGGTCAGTGATTGGCTGAAGTAAGGGGGGTTGCAGATGACCAGGTCGTACGGATGTGTGAAGACTGTTTTACGGAAATCTGCATGACGGACGCAGATTCTGCCGGCCCAGGGGGAAGACAGAACATTGGCAGCGGCCTCTTCTGCAGCACAGGCATCAATTTCCAGGGCGTCTATCCTGGCGCTGGCAAAACGTTGCGCCATCATCAGGGCCAAGATCCCGCACCCGGTCCCAATGTCAAGTATCCTTCCTGGTTCTTTTGCGGTACCGGCCGCCCAGGCGCCCAGCAGCACGCTGTCTGTGTTGACGTGCATTGCTGAACGGCTGTGTGATAGTGCAAATTGTTTGAAACGGAAAGGGTCCACGCTATTGAACAAAAAGCCCGTCGCGCATGGTCAGGCTTCTGTCACTGCGGGCAGCCAGTGACTGGTCGTGAGTAACCATGATGATGGTTTGACCGTAGGTTTCACGCAACCGGAAAAACAACCTGTGAAGTTCCTCCTTGTTATGGGTGTCCAGATTCCCGGAAGGCTCATCGGCCAGAAGAATCCCGGGTCGGTTGACCAGGGCCCTTGCTACAGCAACACGTTGCTGTTCTCCCCCGCTGAGTTCTGCCGGCTTATGTTCCATCCGGTGGGTCAGTCCAAGAAAATCCAGAAGTTCCCTGGCCCTTGCCCGGACTTTGTCCGTAGCGTCACCAGCTATGAACCCGGGAATGCACACATTTTCCAGGGCAGTAAACTCGGGAAGCAGGTGATGGAACTGGAAAACAAAACCTATGTGCCGATTGCGGAAATCGGCCAGTTGGTCTTTTTTCAATTCACAGACAGGTGTACCGTCTATCCAGACCTGGCCCGAATCAGGACGGGAAAGGGTTCCCAGAATTTGCAGAAAAGTAGTCTTCCCGGCACCGCTGGCCCCGGTTATACAAACCACTTCGGCAGGTGCTACGTCCAGGGAAACTCCCTTGAGAACCTGCACGCTGCCGAACGATTTGGTTATGTAGTCCGCTTTAAGCATGTGTTGCGGAAAAAGGATTATTCGTCTTTTTCCTCCTCTTGGTATTCTTTGAGGAGTCTGTCCTGCACATCGGCAGGGACCTGGGAATATTCAAGGAATGTCATGGTAAAGCTTGCGCGGCCCGAGGTAAGAGAGCTGAGCGTTGTGGAATATTTGTGCAACTCGGCCAGCGGCACCCTTGCCTTAAGTATCTGAAATCCCTTTTCACTGCTCATGCCTTCTATCAGGGCACGGCGGTTCTGCAGGTCGCTCATTACATCGCCCATGCAGTCCGAGGGAACCATCACTTCTATTATGTAGATGGGTTCCATTATCTTGGGCGAAGCCTTTTTAAAGGCGTCCTTAAAGGCATTGCGTCCTGCCAGCTTGAAGGAGATTTCGTTGGAATCCACCGGGTGCATCTTCCCGTCATAAATATAACATTTTATGTCGCGGGCATAAGAACCGGTCAATGGGCCTTCTTCCATTTTTTCCATGATCCCTTTAAGAATGGCGGGCATAAAACGCCCGTCTATGGAGCCGCCCACTATACAGTTGTTATAAATGAGCTTACCTCCCCAGTCCATAGTGTATTCATCACGACCCCTGATACTGAGCACCAGGTCCTTCCCCTCTACCTTAAAGCGGTTGTTTTCCGGAGCTCCCTCAATATAGGGTTCAATAAGCAGGTGCACTTCGCCAAACTGTCCGGCTCCGCCCGATTGTTTTTTGTGGCGGTAGCTCGAGGCGGCCATTTTTGTAATGGTTTCACGGTACGGGATTTTTGGGGCAATCAGATCTACCTCCATTTTGTAGGTGTTGTTGATGTGCCACTTGAGCGTATTGATGTGGTGCTCGCCCTGTCCGCTGACAATGATCTGCCTCAGTTCCTTTGAGTATTCAACTATAATGGTGGGATCTTCTGCGGCAGCCTTGTTCAGGATCTCGCCCAGTTTTTCGTCATCTTTTTCTGATTTTGCCTTAATGGCGGTTCTGAATTTTGCGGGCGGGAACGCAATGGGCTCAAATTCCCAGCTTTTCCCGTTGCCGTTGAGCGTATGATTTGATTTTGCGTTTTTAAGCTTCACGGTACAGCCCATGTCGCCGGCCAGCAGTTCTGTAACTTTTTCGCGTTTTTTCCCCGCTGCGGCAAACAGGCCCGAAATCCTTTCCTTGCTGCCGTTGTTAGCGTTGATCAGGTCCATGGATTCAGTAATCCTGCCAGACATTACACGAAAGTAGGCAATATCACCCAGGTGTTGCTCCTGGCTTGTCTTGTAAATATAGAGTGAGGGTGCGCCATTTGCTTCACAGGGTATATCTTCGCCTGAAACGGTCTTGCTGGTGGTCAGTCCCGGGTGGGGGGCAACCTGTGTGATGAGTTCCAGCAGGCGTTTCACCCCGATGTCTTTCTTGCCCGAGACAATAACCAGAGGCATGATCTCGCACTTGTGGAACCCTATGGTCAGTCCCTGTACGATCTGTTCGGGGGTAAGGTTTCCGTTCTCAAAAAAGGCTTCCATAAGGGCTTCGTCTGATTCTGCGGTGCGCTCTGTGAGTTCTGTGTGCATTTTTGCTGCCTTATCTGCCAGGTCTGCGGGAATATCCAATTCTTCACGTGTGCCGTTTTCGTCTTTAAAACGGTACATTTTCATGGTCAGCACATCCACAAAGGCGTTGAATCCCAAACCTGTGTCTACCGGGAACTGAAGGGGACACACCTTGCTTCCGTAAGCTTCGTTTAAAGAGTCCAGGCAGGTCTCCCAGTTTGCTTTTTCATGGTCCAGTTGGCTGATGGCCAGCAATAGCGGCTTGTTATGCTTTTCTGCGTAGCGGGAGAAGATTTCCGTCCCCACTTCCACGCCGTGCTGACCGTTGACCAGCATAACGCCGGAATCGGCCACCCTGAATGCAGAAATAAGACCGCCAATGAAATCGTCGGAACCCGGAGTGTCTATGAAGTTGAGTTTATGGTCTTCATATTCCGTATAGAACAGTGTGGGATAAATAGATCTTTGATACAATTGCTCAATCTCTGTGTTGTCACACACGGTATTCTTTGCTTCGACGGTTCCACGGCGGTCGATCACCCTGCCTTCCATCATCATGGCTTCTGCAAGGGTGGTTTTGCCCGACTTGGTATTCCCCATCAGAACCACGTTGCGGATTTGTTCTGTTGTATAAGTTTTCATTCAATCAAACTGTTTATATTTATTCTGGATATTACAAGGCGACAAAGGTAATAATTTTTTCTTTTACCTTTGTATATATGTATTTCCCTTTGTTCCCGCATCTTGAGGCTGGCAGATTGGAGGCCGGATGTGATGAGGCAGGCAGGGGCTCTCTGGCCGGTCCTGTATATGCTGCAGCGGTTGTTCTTCCGCCCGGTTTCAACCACGGATTGCTGCGGGATTCAAAAATGATGACTGAAAAACAACGGCTCGAGGTCCGCCAGGTAATTCTGGAAAAAGCCGTTTCCTGGGCTGTTGCCTGGTGTTCTGCCGCGGAGATTGACCGCTGGAACATCCTCAGGGCCTCCATTACGGCCATGCACAGGGCGCTGGACCAGCTCTGCCCGGAACCCGCGTTTATCCTGGTGGACGGAAACCGCTTTTATCCTTACCATCGCGGCGGCGGGGAGCCGTTGCTCAGCCAGGCGATCCCTCACGGCTGCTTTGTAAAAGGTGACGGACGTTTTGCCTCTATCGCCGCCGCCTCGGTCCTGGCCAAAACATTTCGCGATGAATACATGAGAGATCTGGATAGGGAATTCCCCCAATATGGGTGGAGGGAGAATAAAGGGTATCCCACCGCAAAGCACAGGGCAGCAATAGGGGTTTTGGGGCTGTCGGTCCATCACCGGAAATCATTTTCTTGCCATTTATAATTACCTTTACCGGCTAAAGACGAAACATAAAACATAAATAAATTATCCATGAAAAAACTGAGTTTTATCCTATGTGCTATGCTGCTCCTGGGCGGTAACGTACGTGCAGACGAGGGGATGTGGTTACTGCCGCTCCTGAATCAACTGAATAGTAAGGGAATGAAAGAGGCTGGCCTGATGCTTGATGCCGATGACATTTACAACATCAACCATTCCAGTCTGAAAGATGCCATTGTCATATTTGGCGGGGGCTGTACCGGAGAGGTCGTTTCTCCGGAAGGGTTGCTACTGACAAACCACCATTGCGGCTACGGTATGATCCAGGCCCTGAGCAGTGTGGAACACAATTACCTGAAAGACGGATTCTGGGCGCGGAACAGGGAGGAGGAAATTCCGGCTCCCGGATTGCGGGTTACCTTTATGGAAAGCATGAGTGAGGTGACCAAAGAAGTGCTGGCTGTCCTGGACACCTGTTCCTCAGAAGAAAGCCGCGGGGCCACCGAGGGAAAGCTTGTGAGGGAATGGGGCGATAAGGTAAGAAAAGAGAATCCGCACCTTAACGGACGCCTGTACAGCATGTACGGGGGAAACCAATATTACCTGGTTGTCTACAAAGTATATACTGACGTGCGTTTTGTAGGCGCTCCGCCGTCTTCCATAGGAAAATTCGGCGCCGATACAGACAACTGGATGTGGCCCCGCCATACGTGTGACTTTTCCATGTTCCGCATTTATGCCGGTCCTGATAACGAGCCGGCAGACTATGCCCCGGAAAACCGCCCCTACCGGGCAAAGTATTCACTGCCTATCAGCCTGAAAGGCGTTCAGCAGGGAGATTTTGTCATGACCCTGGGCTATCCGGGCACTACCACACGCTATATGACCTCCATAGAAGTAGACAGGCAGGAACAGTTAACCAATAACATAGGGATTGAAGTGAGGACCATCCGCCAGAATATCCTGCTGGAAGACATGCTGGCAGATCCCAAAGTGCAACTCCAGTATGCAAGCAAGTATTCAGGCAGCACCAATGCCTGGAAAAAATGGACCGGGATGAATGAAACCTTCGGAAAGCTGCATGTGAAAGCCCGCCGGGCGGCAGAAGAAGCTGCCTTCACCGCCTGGGTCAATGCCGGCAAAAAACGCATTGAAAAATACGGTACCGCACTCAAAGATATTGAAGAAGCCATCCGCGGGACCTGGGATAATCTATATGTCAGCCGTTACCTGAGTGAAGCTTTGCGCAATATTGAACTGGCTTCTTTTGCTTCGCGGGCCGCCCGCCTGGTAAGCAGACCGCTGGAAGACGGAAGCGTAGACACCAAGGGACTGAAAGCACAGGCAGAACGGTTTTTTACCAATTACAATGCCCCTACAGACGTGAAGGTGGCCAAAGCCATGCTGAAACACTTTGCCCTCAAGGTGGACAAAGCCCATTATCCTTCTGTATACGGGATCATTGACAATGAATTTTCAGGCAATATAGACGCTTACGTGGAACATCTTTTTGAGAAAAGCCTTTTTGTTTCTGCCGAACGGGTAAATTGCCTGATAGATTGTTTGTCTGCAGAAAACACCCGTGAAGCCGCCCTGCAGGAGATTACCGCCGATCCCGCAGTGTTGCTGGGACAATCGGTGGAAGCCAAAAACGCAGAATGCCAGGCAGTTATTGTTCCTTATTTCCTGCAATACGAGCGCGGACACCGGAGCTTCATTGCCGGCATGATGGAAATGAACAAGGGGACGGCCATGTATCCCGATGCCAATTCCTCCATGCGTCTCACCTATGGCAATGTGCTGAATTACAAACCTAAAGACGGGGTCATCTATGATTACTACACCACGTTGACCGGTGTCATGGAAAAAGAAGACCCTGATAACTGGGAGTTTGTGGTACCTGAAAAACTGAAACAGCTTTACAACAAAAAAGACTATGGACAGTATGCACAGCCCGGGCAGGAGATTGTTACCGGGTTCATTGCCAATACCGACATTACCGGCGGGAATTCCGGATCACCCGTACTGAATGCCCACGGGGAACTGATTGGACTGGCCTTTGACGGCAACTGGGAATCCATGAGCGGGGACGTGATCTTTGAGCCCGCACTGCAACGCTGTATTTCGGTGGATATACGATACGTTCTTTTTATCATGGATAAATACGGCGAGGCAGGATATTTGCTGGAGGAAATGAATATTAGAAAATAAATTTATGGGAAAGATTAATTATTCGGCCATGAAGCCGGTACAGCCTGCCAGGGGAAAGGTGAAAGAGGAAAAGGAAACCCTCGCGATTAACGGAATGAAAGGGATTAAACATGTTATAGCCATAGCCAGTGGCAAGGGCGGCGTGGGAAAATCAACCGTAGCCGTTAACCTGGCCGTGGCCCTGGCACTGGAAGGTTATAAGGTGGGACTGGCCGATGCCGATATATACGGGCCCTCGGTACCCATACTCACCGGCACACTGGAAATACAGCCCCGGGTGGATGCGATTGATGAGAATGTGCAGGTTTTTGAGCCGGTCGAAAAATTCGGGGTCAAATGGATGTCCATAGGATATTTTGCCCTACCGGGACAGGCGCTGATCTGGAGGGGACCCATGGCCAGCAGTGCTCTGAAACAATTGCTACAACAGACAAAATGGGGTGAACTGGACTTTTTGCTCATAGACCTTCCTCCCGGAACGGGAGACATCCACCTGAGCCTGATGCAGGACATTCCCCTGACCGGGGGAATAGTGGTAACCACACCCCAACAGGTGTCGGTCACCGATGTGGAGAAATGCCTGAATATGTTCATGCATCCCGATCTGAACAAGCGGGTACTGGGTCTGGTGGAAAACATGGCCTGGTTTACCCCCGATGAATTGCCTGATAAAAAATATTACATCTTCGGAAAAGGCGGGGCTGAAGAACTGGCCAAAAAGTACAATCTGCCGTTACTGGCGCAAATCCCTATTGTACTGAGTGTCTGTGAACGCGGCGATGCAGGCATACCTGTAGCAAACGATAAAAATGCTGCCGGACAGGCCTTTAAGGACCTTGCCGGCAAATTGATATCTTTATTAGCTTAAGCAACCAAATTGTAACAATTAGCGTCTTGGAAACATGAAAAAGATCACACGTTTAATGGTAATAGCAGCAACGCTGCTGTTTCTTTCTGGCTGCAAACCGGAAGTGCCGTTCATAGAAGCCAGCCCTGCCACTGTTATCTTCCCGCAGGAGGGAGGAACACAGTCTGTCAGCCTGTCTACAAACAGTATGTCCTGGACCGCCTCTGTCTCGGGCAAGGGCTTTTCAGTCTCCCCTGCATCAGGGGCAGGGAACGCCTCGTTACAACTGACTGCTGCGGCTTCCACCTCGTCATCTGACCAGACAGGAACGCTGACTATCAAAAGCGGTACCATGCAAGCATCGGTTGCCATTACCCAAAGTGCGCGCAATACGCTCATTGTTAACGGAGCCAACGCTGTAGAAGCTTCCGGTGGGACCTACACCCTCACCCTGCAGTACAACACGGCCTACACGGTAGAAATAGAAGAGGCCTCCAAATCGTGGATCCAATACTCTGGCACCAAGGCCATGTCAACAGCGACCCTGCAGTTTCTGATTGCCCCCAATCCAGGGTCTCCCCGTTCCGGGAAAGTGTCTGTCCGGGATAATGCCGGAATTGCACAAACCCAGACTTTTACCTTCAATCAGAAAGAGAATGCGCTCAGGACCGTTCTGGTGCAATTGTATGACAACCTGGACGGGAATAACTGGATAGCTGAGAAAAAGACCAACTGGAAGACAGAAGAGCCCATTGATAAATGGGCCGGGTTAACGATGGAGGAAGGCAAGATTACACAACTGAACCTGAGCGGTTTTGGGTTGAACGGACAGCTCCCTTCGGGTATCGGGACATTGACCGATCTTACCAAGCTGACCATCAGTTCCAATCCCGGCCTGACAGGGCCCCTGCCCTCGACCATAGGGAATCTTGCCAACCTGGATGCGCTGCTGGCCGTTACCACCGGACTGCAAGGCCCCCTGCCAAAGGAAATGGGTAATCTGAAAAAAATCACCAACCTGCAGCTGAACAACAACAACATCGACGGTAAGATCCCGGAAGAATGGGGCGGCATGGAGGCTTTGAAGAATTTCGGGATGTTCAATACAAAAATTTCCGGCCCTCTGCCCAAAACCATTTTTGAGCAGTGGAAACACATAGGATCTATCCTGTTGCACAGTAATCCAAACCTTACCGGTTCCCTGCCTCCCCAGCTGGGACAGATGGAGACCGATAACACACTGTTTAGTGTCCAGCTGTACAATTGTAATTTTGAAGGAGGGATCCCGGAAGAATGGGGCAGTATGCCCGCGGTCTCCAAACAGCTGCACCTTTACGGGAACAAACTGACCGAGCCTGTGCCCCTGGCCATTCAGAACCATCCGTCCTGGACTACGGATAAGTGGGATAAATGGAAAGATGCCGGTACCCATTTCATCCGTACCCAGCAGAACGGGGTTTTCCTGGAACTGGAAAAGGTTCCCGATGCACAGCGGGACTGTCTTATGGCGCTTTACAACGCCCTGGACGGACCCAACTGGACCAAGGGGACAAACTGGAATACAGACGAGGAAATCAGCACATGGGAAGGGGTTACGGTTACCGATGAAGCCATAACCGGTCTGAACCTGAGCGGTTTCGGACTCAAGGGTCAGTTACCCCCGCAAATAGGGGAACTGACAGCACTCAAATCCCTCAACCTGGGCAATAACCCCAACCTGGCCGGTCCGCTGCCCGCGGAAATGGGGAACCTGAACAAGCTGACCAACCTGCAATTGAACAACAACATGATCACGGGGACCATTCCCAGGGAATGGGGCGGGATGACAGCGCTGAACAACTTTGGGATGTTCAACACCAAAATCTCGGGGCCCATTCCCTCCGAGATCTTTACCGGATGGAAAAACCTGGGAACTTTCCTGATGAACAACAACCCCAACCTTACCGGTTCCCTGCCCGAAGGGCTGGGCAATATGATCACCACCCAGACGCGTTTCAACATTCATTTGCATGAATGCAATTTTACCGGCGGGATTCCGGCCTCGTGGGGAAATATTCCGGTCGTATCGGCCCAATTGCGTGTTTATGGGAATAAGCTGACCGAGCCGGTTCCGGCTGTCATCATAAACCACCCCTCCTGGACTTCGGACAAATGGGATAGTTACAAAACAAATACCGAAATCCACTACATCCGCACCCAGCAGGACGGGGTTTTCCTGGACATGGAAGGGGTGCTTCCCACCGTGGGCAGGGTGACTGTAACCGAACTGTCATATAACAAAATAAGTGTTTCTGCCGAAGTACTCAAACAAGGCAGTCATGCGGTGACCGAAAGGGGTTTTGTCCTCAACGCCACTACCCGCCAGGCAGGGGCCGGAACCGGGGTTTTCTCCTCGGATATTACCAATAACATTCAGGAAAACACGGCCTATACGATCAAAGCCTACGCAAAAAGCCAGGCCGGAACTGCCTACGGAGAAGAGGTCACGGTGACCACCCCAAGGTATAACGAACTGAATATGGTGCTCACCGATAACACCGATGCAACTGTGGACTATGCCGATGTGTACCTGAAACTCCTTTCCTCAGAGAAGAGAGCGGCTTCCCCGGCTTATGTGCCCATATCGGCTAAAGCCCTGCCCGTGATCAAAGGGCGCACACAGGCAGAAGTCCTGCAGTCTGCCCTATACTGGTTGTCTTCAATAATGAAGCCCTTTGCCCCGCAGATCAGGAAAAATCTGGAGGCCCTGCAAACCGGGACCCTGGAAGTGCCTGCTGTGCGCAGCGCATCTATAAGGCCGGCCAATACCGATGATTATGATTACAAGGTGACCAGTTCCTCAGGGGGCAACGTACAGATTAAAAACGTGGTTCCCGGCACATACGGTGTAAGGGTTGTGGGGTATGGCCTGATTAAGGATTTCTATACCTTGCTGACTATTCCCGAAGGGGTCACCAATATATCGGTAGAGGATATTCCTTTGTTACCTGTAACCTCCGGTACATTGTCACTGTTCCGGCCCAACGCTGGACTCAGGCCTTTCTCTTCGCCCGCAGCAGATGACGATGTCATGGTGCTGGTACAGATGACTCCCGATTTTGTAAGCACATGGAAAGGAAAAATTCTGGAAAACATCCTGCTGTGTCCCATGGACACTACTTCTTCCATTGTCATTATGGCTAAGGATCAGGACCAGCTAGCCCAGATCTATGAGATATTCCTTTCGCTAACAGATGAAGAAGGCAATCCCCAAAAGCCGGAAGATCCCATGAAGTTTCTGGATTTTATTGAAACGCTTTCACGGCGTATAGTCATGATACAGGATCCGTTAGTAGCCAGGACAAACCTGGTGCCTCAAAGCACTTTAAACCTGAAAAAGTATTTTGTGGATGCCATCAAGGCTTCCGGGCAATGGGATCTGATCAAAACTTTTGTAACGGAAAACTACAATGTGCAGATCCAGGAAGGCAACGGAGTGATCCTGAATATGATCATAAAGCAACAAGGAACAAAACCGGTATTAATGACAGACGGGAACGGGCCTGCCCAGGAGGGAGGGAATCTGTTGCTTCTAAGTTCAGAAGAAGGCGAACAAACCACTACAACATTGGGAGATCTGGGTTATAACGGAAACTGGCACCTGGGAATTACCGTACGATAAGATCCACCAATATGGCCGCAATTGCAATGGGGGCCACATAACGTATGAGAAAATAATATGTGCGGAACAGGGTACCCTTAAGGGTGCCCTGATTTGTAAATTCATCATAAACAGGCGACTTTTTCATAAACCATCCCACAAAAAAGACAATCGACAAGCCGCCCAGCGGCAGGAGGATATTGGCAGAGAGGTAGTCGAAGAAGTCAAATATGGTCTTGCCCAGGATCTTAAAATCCTGCAAGACTCCCTGGGACAGAGAGCTGAGCGAAGCACATACCACCACCAAGGCCGATATGATGGCTACGGCTGTTTTTCGCTTCATCTTCAACCTTTCTGTTATGTATGCCGTCACCACCTCGAGCAGCGATATGGCCGAGGTAATGGCCGCAATGAACAGGATCAGGTAAAACATAACAGCAAAAATGTTCCCCAGCGGAATTTGTGCAAAGATCCGGGGCAAGACTATAAATACGAGTCCGGGGCCTTCCTGCGGTGATATCCCGAAAGAGAATACAGCCGGCATAATGGCCAGTCCTGCCAGTATGGCGAACAGGGTATCTGACATAGCTGTAGTAAAGGCCAGTTTGGTCAGATTCTCCCGTTTGGGGATATACGAACCATAGGTGATCATGCAGCCCATGCCCAGACTGAGCGAAAAAAAGGCCTGACCCAGGGCCGCCAGGAGTACCTGTGTGTTAATTTTGGAGAAATCTGGCTTAACCAGGAATGAAATCCCTTTTTCTGCCCCGGGCAGGGTAATGGACCGAATCATCAGGATCACAACCATTAAAAACAAAAAGGGCATCATGATCCTGGAATATTTCTCGATTCCTTTCTTGATCCCTGACATGACTATCAGGGCGCTGAACAAAATAAATATTACGGTCCATAATATAGGCCGGACGGGAGAAGTAACCAGTGTGGTAAACTGGCTTTCTATGGCTGTAATGTCTGGTTTTGAAAACAGATGGATTACTGAGCGGAAAATGTAATCCAGCGTCCAGCCTCCTACAACGGTATAAAAAGCCATAATACAAAAAGCCGCGACAACACCCACAATACCCACAGCTCCCCAGGGAGTACGGGGGGCCAGTATCTGGAATGCTTTAACCGTGTTGGACAGGGTCCGGCGGCCGATAATGAACTCTGATATCATGATGGGCAGGCAGATGACCAGGACAAAGGCAAGATATATGAAAATGAATACAGCTCCTCCGTTTTGTCCCACCAGGTAAGGGAAACGCCAAAGATTCCCCAGCCCCACGGCAGAACCTACCGTGGCCACCAGGACGCCGAAAAATCCTGAAAATTCGTCACGTTTCATAAAGAGTTAGTTTTACACAAATATACGTCCTTTCTTTTTACCTTTGCTATAAAATACGAGTGCTATGCAGAAGGTTCCCGTTAAAAAATGGATTGTTTACCCTGTAGCCGCCGTGCTGTTTCTGATAGTTTCCTACGGCTTTGTTCCACAGGTTTTCCAGGGTAAAATCCTCAACCAGGGTGATATTACAGCCTGGCAGGCCATGGCCAAAGAAGCCAAAGACTATAATCAGACGCATGAGGATGAGGCCCGCTGGACCAATTCCATGTTCAGCGGCATGCCTACAGTAACCATTAACAAAGTCACGCGGGGCAACTATACACGCATCATTAGCCGCGTTCTGGAAGCCGGTGCAGCGCCTGCCTCGTACCTGTTTCTGTCTCTTTTGGGTGGTTTTCTTTTGTTTCTTGCTCTGGGGGTAAACGGGTGGCTTGCCATAGGGGGAGCCATAGCCATAACCTTCTGTGCTTACAATATGCAGATCATACAGGCCGGGCATGTTACCAAGATGATTGCCATTGCCTATATGCCCTGGGTACTGGCTTCCCTGGCGTATGCATACCGGAAAAATGCCTTGCTGGGGGCGTTGTTTTTTGCCCTGACCGTTAGTTTCCAGGTGGCCGCCAATCATCCGCAAATCACCTATTACCTGGGCTTCATCCTGGTCTTTTCCGTTGGCGGTTTGCTGGCAGAAGCCATTGTCGGGCGCCGGGTGCCGCGTTTTGTCAAAACCACGATATTGCTGGTTGCTGCCGGGTTGCTTGGATTGGCCACCTCGGCAAATCACCTGCTCCCTACTTATGAATATACAAGGTATTCCATGCGCGGCGGATCTGAACTGGAAACGCCGCTGGGCGAGGCACCCAGCAAGGGCCTTGATATGGATTATGCCACCCAGTGGAGTTATTCCAAGATGGAATCTTTCAATATGATGATCCCCTATTTCTATGGCGGGCCCTCTGTGGGACCGCTGGACAAGGATTCGCACACCTATGAAAAACTTTCGGGGATGGGATACAACGCCAACAGCGTCATTTCCAATATGCCCCTTTACTGGGGAGAACAACCCTTCACCGCCGGGCCCATGTACATGGGGGCTGTTATGCTCTTTTTTTTCGTGTTGGGGTTGATCCTGGTTAAAGGGCCCCTGAAATGGGCGCTTGCCGGTGTTTCCCTGCTGGCGCTGCTGCTTTCCTGGGGATACCATCTGGAATGGTTTTCTGCGTTGTTATTCCGGTATCTCCCGCTGTATAACAAGTTCCGGACCGTGAGCATGATCCTGGTCATCTGGCAGATGGTGGTCCCTGCGTTGGGTATTTATGCCGTATGGACCCTTCTGGAAAATCAATACCCCCGGGAAAAAAATATGCGGGCCATCTACTGGGGTATGGGCATAACCGCGGGGCTTTGCCTGGTATTTGCCCTGTTTCCTTCTCTGGCCGGTTCTTTCACAGGACCGTCCGATGCCTCGCTCCCCGGAGAACTGATTCCGGCCCTTGTGGCAGACCGTAAAGGATTGTTACGCCAGGATGCCCTCCGTTCTGCCTTCCTGATAGCGTCAGCAGCTGTGGTTATCTGGCTGGGAATCAATAAAAAGCTGAAACAGGCATGGACGATTGCCGCCCTGGGTATCCTACTTGTGGTGGATTACCTGCCTGCAGCCAGAAGGTATTTAAACGCTTCACATTTTGTTACGCGCAGCAATTACAGCAACCAGTTCGCAGAAAGACCCGCAGATAAATTCATAAAGGAGGATCCGGATTTGTATTACCGTGTGCTTGATCTTACCGGAAGTCCTTTTTCGGACTCCCGGCCCAGTTATCACCACAAATCCATAGGTGGGTATAATGCGGCCAAGCTACAACGGTATCAGGACGTGATAGACCGCCACCTGGTGCCTGAAATGCAGTATTTCATAGAAAAACTGAACCAGTGCCAGACACTGGAAGAGGCTTCGGCAATATTTTCCTACCACGGGACGCTGACCCACACCCCAGTCATGAACCTGCTCAACACGCGGTACGTTATCCTCTCCGGAGACGGCGCACCGGTTGTCAATCCGCATGCCCTGGGAAATGCGTGGGTGGTATCTTCCGTTGTCGGGGCAGAAAGTAATCTGGAAGAACTTGAAGCCCTTTCCCGGACCGATCTGCGGAAAACAGCCGTGATGCGTGATGCCCCCGCAGCATGGGTACAGGCTGCCAGCCCGTCTGAATCGTCGGTTACCCTCACGTTGTATTCTCCCAACACGCTGGAATACAAAGCTTTTATGGAAAAAGACGGGATTGTCGTATTTGGGGAAGTTTACTATCCCAAAGGGTGGAAAGCCTGGATAGACGGGGAAGAAGTGCCTATCCTGCGGTCCAATTACATTACCCGCACGTTATTTGTACCCGCGGGGGAACATCAGGTACGTTTTACTTACCTGCCGTCTTCCTATACAACCGGGATCCTGGTTTCACGTATCAGTTCCGCCGCGTTGCTGCTGGCGTTGCTGACAACGATGGTGTTTGCCGGCGTTCATACGTTACGAAAGAAAAAGGATACAGGAAAGTAACCCCTCTTGAGAAGTCCTGTCGCGATATTTCCCGCCATTGCAGGGGATCTATGGGCGGGAAAAACACATCAGCCCCTTCTGGGGGCAGCGGGGCCTGCACATGGGTGATGTAAAGCCTGTCAGCCATAGGCATGGTCTGCCGGTAGATCTGGGCGCCTCCAATTATGAACACTTCTGTCTGATCGTTTATTGCTGCCAGTACTTCTTCCAGTTTTTCCCCGGAGCGGGAAATCACAATATTATTGCGCCCGGGCAGGGGTTTGCCCAGCGATTCATACGTCCTGCGGCCCATGATCACGGTATGGCCCAGGGTCAGGGCCTTGAAATGCCTGAGGTCCTCCGAAATATGCCACAGCAACCCGTTGCGCAGGCCCAGTTCCCGCGAAGGACCCAGTACGGCGATCAGGGAGAGCATGTAGGCTCTGTTGATATCCTGTTTTTTCATACGGCAACCGGGGCTTTGATAGCGGGATAGGGATCGTAATGCTGAAGCGAAAAATCGGTGTATTCAAATCCAAAAACACCACGGCGTTCCGGGTTCAGGACCATTTGTGGCAAGGGCCGGGGGGTGCGTGAAAGCTGCAGACGTACCTGGTCCATGTGGTTTTTGTATATATGCACATCCCCGAACGTATGGATGTATTCCCCGGGATCATAGCCGCACACCTGGGCGACAATTAAGGTGAGCAGGGCGTAGGAAGCTATATTGAAGGGGACTCCCAGAAAAACGTCGGCACTGCGCTGGTACAGCTGACAGGAAAGTTTTCCGTTTGCCACATAGAACTGGAACAGGACGTGACAGGGCGGCAGTGCCATACGCGGGATATCTCCCACGTTCCAGGCACTGACTATGTGACGACGTCCGTCGGGATTTGTTTTCAGACCTTCAATAAGGGCCCCGATCTGGTCTATGGTCTGTCCGCCTGACGTTTCCCAGGAGCGCCATTGTTTTCCATAAACAGGACCAAGGTCCCCGTTTTTATCTGCCCATTCGTCCCATATGGTCACCCCGTTCCGGTTCAGGTATCCGGTATTGGTGTCGCCCCTGAGGAACCACAGCAACTCATGGATAATGGAGCGGAGGTGCATCTTTTTGGTAGTAAGCAACGGAAATCCTTCCGAGAGAGGACAGCGCAGCTGGTATCCGAATACACTGCGCGTTCCGGTTCCCGTTCTGTCTTCCTTGTCAATTCCTTTATCCAGGATGTATTGTAACAGGTCCAAATAGTTTCTCATGGCAAAACAAAGGTAGCCAATTTCTCATTACCTTTGTTGACTTAAACAGTTAGGAAATGTACAGGAATCATACATGCGGCGAATTGAATCTTTCATTCACCGGCCGCCAGGTTATCCTGGCCGGGTGGGTACAACGGATAAGAAAACTGGGAGGGATGACTTTCATTGATCTGCGTGACCGGTATGGGATCACCCAGCTTGTGGTGAAAGAAGATTCCCCCGCTCTGATAAAAGATACGGCCGACTCTCTGGGAAGGGAATTCGTTGTTACGGCTCAGGGAATTGTGGTGGAGCGAAGCAACAAGAACACGAAGATCCCCACCGGGGACATTGAGATAGAGCTTAGCCGCCTGGAGGTGCTGAATCCTTCCAGGATACCCCCGTTCACCATTGAAGAAGAGTCCGATGGCGGGGAAGAGCTGCGCGCCCGTTACCGCTACCTGGACCTGCGCAGGCCCCCGTTGCAAAAGGCCTTGATGTTGCGTCATAAAATGGCTCAGGAAACTCGCCGTTACCTGAGTAATGGGGGTTTTATGGAAATTGAAACGCCTTTCCTGATCAAATCCACCCCGGAAGGGGCTCGTGATTTTGTGGTGCCCTCTCGTATGAACCAGGGCCAATTCTACGCACTGCCGCAAAGTCCTCAAACTTTCAAGCAATTGCTCATGATTGCAGGGTACGACAGATATTTCCAGATTGTCCGCTGTTTCCGGGATGAAGACCTGAGGGCAGACAGGCAGCCCGAATTTACACAGATAGACTGTGAAATGTCTTTTGTTGAACGGGACGACGTTCTGGCACAATTCGAAGGATTGATCCGCCACCTCTTCAAAGCTGTCCTGAATATTGAAATACCTGCTCCCCTGCCCCGCATGTCCTACAAAACTGCCATGGAAAAATACGGCAGCGACAAGCCCGACATTCGGTTTGACATGTTGATAAACGATCTTACCCCCCTGACAAGAGATACGGAATTTAGTGTCTTCAGGAACGCTGCCTATGTGGGGGCCATTTGCGTCAAAGGGGCGGCCGGGTACACAAGAAAGCAGCTGGACGAACTTACCGAATGGGTAAAACGGCCTCAGATAGGGGCCTCGGGACTGGTCTATGTACGGTGTTCGGTAGAGCATGACGGGACCGTGACATACAAATCTTCCGTGGACAAATTTTTTGACCGCAAGGCTCTGGCTGCCTGGGCTCAGGTGTGCGGGGCCATGGAGGGAGACCTACTGCTGGTAATGAGCGGTCCGGAAACAAAAACCCTGGAATCATTGGGCAGCCTGCGCCTGGAAATGGGCAACAGGCTGGGGATGAGAAATAAAAATGTTTTTTCCCCCCTGTGGGTGTACGATTTTCCGTTGCTGGAATGGGATGAGGAAACACAACGGTTCTACGCTAAACACCATCCCTTTACCGCTCCCAAGCCGGAAGACCTGGACAAATTCTACAGTGATGATCCCCGTGACCTGGAACAGGTAAACGCCAACGCATACGACTTTGTACTCAATGGCACCGAGGTAGGTGGCGGGTCCATAAGAATACACAACTCGGAAGTACAGGAAAGGATGTTCCGGGTATTGGGCATGGGCGCAGAAGAAGTCAATACCAAGTTTTCCTTCATCATTGATGCCTTCCGCTACGGGGCACCCCCGCACGGAGGAATTGCCTTCGGGTTTGACCGTTTTTGTTCGCTCTTTGGCGGTTCGGAAAGTATTCGCGATTTCATAGCATTCCCGAAAAACAATTCCGGCAGGGATATCATGCTGGATGCTCCCGCCAGAATTGATGCCTTACAAAAAAAGGAACTGGGACTTAGGTAAAGGGGATAGGTCTTACCGGATAAAGATGTCGTACAGGGCGTTAATCACATCTGTCTGAACGGGCATGAATCCGTTTTCCCTGCGGGGGATTGTGGTATCACAGCCGTTGCACAGGACAACGAATCCGAATTTTTTATCCTTTTCAAAGAACATGGCCGAGAAAAGTCCGTAAGCGCTTCCGGTATGCCCGGTCATGACTTCTCCTTCTATCAGTTTGTCTGTCCTTTGCAAGGCAAATCCGTAGCCAAGGCGTTCATTCGCTGAATCCTGACCTCCCGGACTTTGGGGTGTCTGCATAAGTGCTACGCTTTCCGGTGTAAGCACCTCACGGCCGTCCAGGGTCCCGTTGTTGATCTGTACCAATGCCTGGCGCGCCAGATCCGGAGCGCTGATTTTGAGGCCTCCGGTAGGAGAAAAGATTACCGTGGAGGAATCCATTACATAGTTATCAATGTCCCGTTTCCTTGTACTGTATGCCTGGGGCACGGGTGTAAACTGCCCTTGATCAAACGAATAAATGGTGGCAAAACGGGTGCTGTCCAGATCGTTTACGTTGAACGAGGCATAGACTCCCAGTGGTTCCAGTATGTTATATTGGACGTATTGGTCAAAGCGTTCCCCTGAGTGGATTTCCACAAGGGTCCCCAGGGTGTTGAACCCCAGGTTGCAATACTGATAGCCGGTGCCGGGCGCATAGGCATTGAAGGACCGCGACACGTCCCCGGTAATATCGGGCCGGAGCAGATCCAGGGTAAAATAGCCTGCACTGTCACTCATGCTGGAAGTGTGGGAAAGCAACATTCTGTATGTAATTGGGATATCGGGATAAAGGGGGTTCCTTACCGGGAAGCCGAGTGCCTTTCCAATGTCATCATCCAGGTCAAAACAGCACGCTTCATAAAGCTGCATTATAGCGGTAGCCGTAAAACTCTTGGATATGGAGGCTATACGCATCAAATGGGAGGAGTTGAGGGGTTCGAGGGTTTCCATGTTTTTGAAGCCTGTCGCCCCGGTATATACGACCTGATTATCGCATATTACGGCTACTGACAATCCCACCGCATTTAGTTCTTGTCTGAGTTCTTCCAGGCGTATATCTGCTTTATTTGTCCTGTAGCCGGAACAGGATACCAGAAGCAGCAGCGCGGATATAATTATGACAGTTCTTTTCATAGATAAAATATTAGATTTCTGTAAAGGTATAAAAAACTACCTTTGCAGCATCATGGAGGTAAGGCCTAAAAAATCACTCGGACAACATTTTCTCAACGACACTCAGGTTGCCTGCCGTATAGTAGAAAGCTTGTCCGTTGATCAGGAAAAGTTCACCGGACAGGGGTTCCCGGTGGTGGAGGTAGGCCCCGGCACAGGTGTTCTTACGTCATTTCTGCTGGAAAAACCGGGTATTGATTACTATGCGATAGAACTGGACAGGGAGGCGGTGACTTTTCTGCAAAAAAAATACCCTGGGCTGGGCGCCCGGCTCATTACCGGTGATTTTCTAACGGTGTCTCGTTCTGTCTTTCCTTCTGGATTTTTCGTGATCGGAAATTTTCCCTATAATATTTCTTCCCAAATCTTTTTCAGGGTCCTGGAATGGCGGGAATCAGTCCCCAGGATTGTGGGCATGCTCCAGAAAGAGGTTGCGCAAAGGTTCTGTGCCCCCCCAGGGTCAAAAACCTACGGGATCCTGAGTGTCCTGCTGCAGGCCTGGTATGACACGGAATATTTGTTTACTGTGCCTGCCGGAGCTTTTACACCACCGCCAAAAGTGCAATCCGGGGTTATCCGCCTATCCCGTAATAACAGGGCTTCCTTGGGGTGTCCCGAAGATTTGTTCCGCAAAGTGGTCCGGACCACATTCAACCAGCGCCGGAAAACCATTCACAACAGTCTGAAACCTTTATTGGGTGAGAAAAAAAACTTTACCTCGCCCTTTTCCGGACAACGACCAGAGCATTTGGGGGTAGAGGAATTTATTCAATTGACGCAACAGGTGGCCGCTGTCCTTAATCCCGGTTTGTCATAAAACAGGTGTAACCTCTTCAAACCCGGACCAAAGCGATTTATTGCTGCGCAGGTCGCTGCCACCACAAAGTACGGGGAGCCCTTATGTTAAGCTGAGGCTCCCTGTTCTTTGTGACTTTCAGGTCGCTGCCACCACAAGAACAGGAAGCCCTTATTTTTAAGCCGAGGCTCCCTGTTCTTGTGGTGGCAGTGACAGCACAGATGGAACCTCAATACTGCTGTGGCAACCGCCGGCAGGAAAGGATGAAGCCTCGGTGTCCTCAATGTTGGTTCATAGCGTCCACCGGGTTCATCCTGGCGGCCTGGAGCGAGGGGATAAAACCAGCCACAACGCCCACCAGACCTGATATCATAACCCCGCGCAATATGTTGCCCACAGACATGGTCATCACAAAATCATAGCGCTGGGTGACAAAAACCGTCAGTCCCCAGACAATCAGGATCCCTATCAAACCACCGATAATAGCCAGCAGTACGGCTTCAAAAAGGAATTGGGTCAGTACAAAGGAGCTTTTGGCCCCCATGGCTTTTTCAATGCCTATGATATGGGTCCTTTCCTTAACCGAAACAAACATGATATTGGCCACACCAAAAGCTCCTATGAGAATAGAAAAGCCCCCTATCACCCAGCCGGCCAGCGAAATGACGTTAAAAAGCTGTGAAAGGGCGTCGTCCAGGAACGACATTTTGTTCAGGGCAAAGTTGTCTTTCTGAATAGGCTTCAGGCGGCGCACAGCGCGTATGGCATTGCGTAGCTCGGCCATAAACTCTTCTTCATCGGCCACCGGATCCTTATGCACCACAATGCTGGGAGATGTATTTCTCAGGTCCAGGAAATTGCGGATAAATGGCATGGGAATGATAACGGCATCGTCGTAGTTAATGGGGTCAAACAGGGACTCGCCTTTTTTCTTTATAACGCCAATGACGCGGGTGGTAAAGCCCCCGATTTTGATATTGCTGCCGACCGGTGATATCCCCGCGGGAAACAACTCATCTGCCACGTTCTGGCCAATAACCGCCAAGGGAATGTTTTCCCCTGCCTCGGCGGAGGTGAAATATCGGCCTTCCCCGATTTCGAAATAGGATATCTTGTTCCAGTTATACGTTATTCCCTGTATGCCGGAGTTGCGAATGATATTGCGTTCATAGGCCACATTGGCTGATGTGCTGGCCGACAGGGCCAGCATGTCTGCGTGGACCAGATTTTTCTGCAGGAACTGAAATTCTTCATAGGTGTTGTTGGGGCGTTGCCTGAATTCCCACCATTTAAATCCTTCCCCCTTTGCAAAAGATTCCCATGAAATCTTATCTATGTACACCACATCGGTTCCCAGGGCGGAAAACATGTTGCGGACATTTTTCTCGAGGGCTTCAATTGCGGTGAAAACGGCCACAATGGAAAATATCCCGATGGTTACTCCCAAAAGGGAAAGAAAGGCCCTGAATTTGTCTCCCTTTACCGAATCGTAGGCCAATACAAAACTTTCCCCCAGCAGTTTAAAGAAGATGTTGACGCTTCTGAAAATCTTTTTCATTCCTTTTGTCCGATTTTTCTTTTCAATTCCCGTAAGGCATCAAATGCTTCCAGGGGTGTTAATCTGTTTATGTCAATAGACTCGATGTCCCTTTTGAGGGCCTGCAACAGGGGATCTTCCAGCTGGAAGAAAGAAAGTTGCCTGGGCCTTTCTGGGGAAGGTGGCTGTTCTTTGCCGGCCTCCATGACCTTGAGCACCTCCTGGGCAGTGAGGATAACCCTGCGCGGCATTCCGGCCATGGTCGCCACGTGGATTCCAAAGCTGTGTTCTACACCCCCGGAGATCATTTTACGTAAAAATAAAACCTTTTGTCCCCGTTCTTTCACGGCAATGTGGAAATTTTTGACGCGGGGATATTGTTCTGCCATTTGGTTGAGCTCGTGGTAATGGGTGGCAAAAAGTGTTCTGGCCCGTGCCCCTGCTTTTTCGTGCAGGTATTCCACTATGGCCCATGCTATGGAGATCCCGTCGTAGGTACTGGTGCCGCGTCCTATTTCGTCAAAAAGCACCAGGGAGCGGTCGGTTACATTGTTCAGGATAGCAGCCGATTCCAGCATCTCCACCATAAAGGTGGATTCCCTGCGGGCTATGTTGTCTGAAGCCCCCACGCGGGTAAATAATTTATCTATGATCCCCAGGCTGGCTTCTTTGGCCGGGACATAGGACCCTATCTGTGCCAGTAGCATGATAAGCCCGGTCTGTCGCAGCAGGGCCGATTTTCCGGCCATATTGGGTCCTGTCAGGATGATGATCTGCTGCCGGCCGGTGTCCAGGTATACGTCGTTGGGAATATATGCTTCTCCCGGAGGCATGAGTGTTTCCAGCACCGGGTGGCGCCCCTGGCGGATGTCAATCACATCGTCATCCTGCATCCGGGGCCTGGTATATTTTTGTTCCCTGGCCAGGACGGCAAAACCAAGGAGGCAGTCTAGCCGGGCGAGGATGCGTGCGTTCTGCTGGATGGGAGGTATGGTTGCGCGTATGGCATCGACTACCTGGTTGAATAAATCCTGCTCCAGCTGTGCTATCTTTTCCTCGGCCCCGAATATTTTTTCTTCATAGGATTTGAGTTCTTCTGTAATGTAGCGCTCTGCGCTTACAAGTGTCTGTTTGCGTATCCAGGATGGAGGCACTTTTTCTTTATGGGTGTTGCGGACTTCTATGTAATACCCGAACACGTTGTTAAAGGCGATTTTCAGGGAAGAAATGCCCGTCTGGGCGGCTGCCTGTTGTTGCATTTGCTGCAAATATTCCTTGTTGTGGGAAAGAATATGGCGCAATTCGTCCAGCTGCGGGTCTACGCCCGGGGCAATGATATTACCTTTTCCCGGTTGTACCGCAGGTGAGGGTACTATCATCTGCAGCAGTTTATCTGCCAATTCGGTGCAGTGGTCAAGGCCGGCGGCCAGGTTATGTACGGGGTCTGATGACGGGATCTGTGCGGTTAGATTTTTTATACGGGAAACCTGATTCAGCCCGGTTCTGAGTTGTGCCACTTCCCGGGGACTGATCCTGCCGGCAGCGGCCCTGGAAACAATCCGTTCCATATCACCGGTCTGGGAGAGCATCTTGCGCAGTTTGCCTACCAGTTCCCATTGTTCCAACAGGGATGATACTACATTGTGGCGTTCTTCAATGGCTGTACGATCCCGCAGGGGCATCACCAGCCACTGGCGTAGCAGTCTGGCTCCCATAGGGGTATGCGTCTTGTCAATAACTTCTATCAGACTGGCCCCTTTTTCTTGGTTTTCTGAACGGGGAAACAATTCCAGGTTGCGGATACTGTACTTGTCAAGCCACATAAGGTGTTCCTTGTCTATGCGCTGCAGGGTGCACAGGTGGCTGTAACTGGAATATTTGTTCATTTCCAGGTAAAAAAGCATGGCCCCGACGGCAGATATGGCCAAAGGCAGGTTTTCAGCGCCGAATCCTTTCAGGCTGTCTACACCAAAGTGTGTTTTCACTTTTTCCTCGGCGGCAGCGTATACAAAAGCCCAGTCATCTATTGTGGAGAAGTAAGCCTGCTGGTCTGTTACGGATTTCCAGTTTTTTTCCGTTCCCCGCTGTACCAAAATTTCCCGGGGAGCGTATTGGGATAAAAGGCTCCCGGCATAAGCCGTGTCCCCCTGGGCTATCTGGATGGTCCCGGTTGAAATGTCTGTAAAAGCTAAACCTGCCGATTCAATAGATCCTTCCCTGTGAAGGTAAAGACTTGCCAGGAAATTGTTCTGCGAAGCTTCCAGCAGGTTGGGATTGTAGGAAAGTCCGGGAGTGACGACTTCGGTAATGCCTCTTTTAACTATTTTTTTTGTCAGTTTGGGATCTTCCAGCTGGTCGCAGACAGCCACTTTGTACCCGGCGCGTACCAGTTTGGGCAGGTAGGTGTCCAGGGCATGGTAAGGGAATCCGGCCAGCTCAACCGAGGAGGCTGACCCGTTGGCCCGCCTGGTTAGTACGATGCCCAGTGCCTTTGAAGCCTTAACGGCATCTTCTCCAAAGGTTTCATAAAAGTCCCCCACCCTGAAAAGCATCAGGGCGTCCGGATAATCTGCCTTAATGGCAAAGTACTGATCCATCAGGGGAGTCTTTACGGGTTGAGATGCCATAAGAAACAAAGGTAATAAATTTTAAGGTTATCGGCAGGTGGTCACTGATTCCGCCTTTATATGCCGGTCCCTGATAGGTTCGTTTTGGTTTATGTCCCAGGTGTGTCTGGTCGCGCTCCAGTAAATGCGGCAGACGCGCCACCTTCACATATTCCAGTTCCCGGTACAATGTCTCACTGACCAGGAACTGGTCCATGCATTCCCAGGCCCCGTTGTATTTATAAGTATCCGGGGCTGAAACGTTTACCAAACGCCCCGAGGCCAGGCTTAGCAGGGCCGGTGCCTGTGGAGGATCGTTGAAATCGCCCATAACCACGATCCGGGCTCCCGGAGAAGACTTGCCGATGCTGTCAACAATCCTCTGAAGAAGGGTGGATGCAGCCTGTCTGTTGGTTTCGGCCTGGGCGCCGCCCCGGCGGGAAGGCCAGTGGTTCACAAAAAAATGAAGGGTGTCCCTCTGATCCAGAACTCCCCTGACATAAAGGATTTCCCTGGTCCCGAGTAAACTGCTGTCTTGGGCGGGAATACGGTAAAAGGCAGTGGCTGCCGGACGGAATCGTTCTCTTCTGTAGAGCAGCCCCACATCAATACCCCGGGGATCCGGGGAGTCCCGGTGAATAATCCCGTAACCAAGACGGGAAAGAGGTGTGTCATTGATCAGTTGATAGAGGACAAAAAAGTTTTCAATCTCGCACAATCCAATGATGCATGGTGCCTGCCACGATCCATCCTCCTGTTGCCCGCAGGCGATGAGGGTTTTGACAATGTCGTTGCGCTTTTTATAAAACCTGGGCCAGGTCCAGGAATATGCCCCTTTGATGGTGAAATCATTGTCACTGGTTACCGGGTCGTCAAAAGGGTCAAAATAGTTTTCTACGTTCCAAAAAATTACCAGGCACAAAATAAGGCGTATCATGAACCCAAGTTATGCATATGGAGGGGGATAAAAAGGACAAATCGTAAAAAAGTTATTAGTTTTGTGCCCTTCTCAATAGTAAAAATTGTTTTTATGGCACTCAAATGTGGTATTGTAGGACTCCCCAATGTAGGCAAATCCACCTTGTTCAATTGTGTTTCTTCGGGCAAGGCACAGGCTGCCAACTTCCCCTTCTGCACCATTGAACCAAACCTGGGCTCGACACAGGTACCGGATGCCCGTCTGGAACAGTTGGCCTCGCTGGTCCACCCGGGGCGTATTGTCCCTGCAACCGTTGATTTTGTGGATATAGCCGGGCTGGTCAAAGGCGCGAGCAAGGGCGAAGGACTGGGTAATCAATTTCTTGCCAATATCAGGGAAACTGATGCCATTCTGCATATCCTGCGTTGTTTTGACGATCCCGACGTGGTACATGTGGACGGATCGGTTGACCCAGTCCGGGACAAAGAGATCATTGATACCGAATTGCAGCTAAGGGACCTGGAGACAGTAGAAAGCCGGATTGCAAAAGTACAGAAACAGGCCGTCACCGGCGGGGATAAACAGGCCGTCAAACTGGCCGGTTTGCTTGTCCGTTACCGCGATGCCCTGAGCCGGGGCAACAATGCCCGTACCGTGGAGCTTGTAAATCAGGAAGAGGAACGAATGGCCAGGGAATTATTTCTGTTGACAAACAAACCGGTGCTGTATGTATGCAATGTGGATGAGAAGTCGGCCCAAAGTGGCAACCTGTATACCCGAAAAGTGGCCGAAGTCCTGGAAAAGGAAAATGAACTGTACCTGATCGTTGCAGGACGCATAGAATCAGAAATTGCAGAACTGGAGTCATTCCAGGAGCGTCAGATGTTCCTTGAATCCATAGGATTGGAAGAATCGGGGGTTTCCCGTCTGGTCAAAGCTGCTTTCAGGCTACTTGAGCTGGAAACCTATTTCACGGCAGGCCCCATGGAAGTTAAGGCCTGGACGTACCGCAGGGGAACAAAAGCCCCGCAGGCTGCAGGGCTAATCCATTCTGATTTTGAGCATGGTTTTATTCGTGCCGAAGTGATCAAATTTGATGACTTTATGCACTACCGTTCCGAAGCTGCCTGCCGTGATGCAGGCAAAATGGCTGTGGAAGGCAAAAATTATGTGGTGCAGGACGGGGACATCATGCACTTTCTTTTCAGCCGTTAAAAGAACCTGGCCCTGTTATCTTCTACTTTTGCACTTTCCTGCAATACCACAGGAACCATCTGAATCTGCACACCGGAAAAATAGGCGGCATTTTGTAATGCATCGTTTTCTGTATAGTAGGCTCCGTCCAGGCGCTCATCCACACGGAACACATATACGCCAATTTCACCTTTGATCGGACCGTACATAGTCTTTTCTGCCGCTGCTGATACGGCACCTGCAAATTTGGGGTCTGTCTGCTGCATGGATCCGAAGGCAAGCCCCGTCTGGGTGGAAATGGTCCTGCCGGTGGCTTCTGCCCAGGATTCGAGGGATGTATGGCTGGCCAGCTCTTCGCGGATCTGCTGGTAAGAGCGTTCCATCTTCTTTTCCATGGTGAGGAGGGATTCTATCTCGGCCTGTTTCTCCTGCAGGGTAGCTATCCCTTTTTCATGAATGCCGTTAAGGGCAGCTACAAAGAAATATTTATTGTCTACCGAAATTACAGGGGAAACGGCTCCGTATTTGGCCTCAAATGCCCAGCGGATCATTTCGCGCATATGCTGGTAACCGGAAACTGTCTTGGCATCTTGTGTGATTCCAGGGGCCGGAATGATCATTAGGTTATTCTGAATGGCAACACGGTTAAATTCTTCCAGGTTCTTGCTTTCTGTAGACAAATTGTTTGCCCTGGAATAAATTATCTGGTATGTTTCCTTGCCGGCAACCGCTTCCTTAACAAGAACGGCAAGCTGTACTTTTTTGTGCAGGCGTGTGCGTTCCGATACTTTGACAAGGTGTAGTCCGTATTGAGTTTCAATGGTAAAGACTTTTTCAAGAGGGGCTTCAAATACCGATTCCATACCCGGTATATAGGCTTGCTGATCAAACCAGCCTAATACGCCCGGAAGTGTATTGGGATTCTTGTCTGCCGAGAACTCTACGGCAAGTTCATCAAAACGCCCGGGAGCGCTTTTGAGTATGGCAATCAGGCTGTCGGCCGCTTTTGTGGCCTCTTCTTTATTGCTTCTTTGCAACAGTATGTGGTGAACAAATACCGAATCGGGCAACTGTTTTATATCTGCTATCCTTGCAGCGCGGAAAAAGTCGTTCTCCTTATAAGTGGGAAGCACATCGCGCGTTGTGGCACTAAAGGCAAAGCTGTCCAGAGCGGCAGAGACAGAAGATAATTCTCCCTTCTTGTAGTAATACGTATCCAGTGGCTTATCTGAATTGCGGGCCAGGAATTGGCGGAGGTTGTCAGAAGCCACAAATTCATCGTATATTTTTTCAATATTGGCCTGAGCCAGGGCAATATCGTCTGTCGAAGGCAGGATGGGGAACACCACATATTCAATGTCCCGTGTTGCTATCTGCTGGTACTGGTGTTTGTGTGCTTCGTAATACTGACGTATTTCCTGTTGTGTGACTGTTATGGTCGTGTCCCTGGCAAAGGATACGGGCGTAAGGGAGAAACTCACGTTGGAAGTGATGTTGTTATCTTCCATGTTCCTGCGCAGTTCCACCGGGGTGACGATATTGCTCTGGGCCAGCAGGGAGCTGTATTTAGTGAACATCCTGTCTGTCTCCATGTTCTCCTGCAGGAAATTCCAGTACATAGCTGCTACCCCTTCCGGCTCTGCACCGGCATTCTGTACAAACATGGTCAGGCGTGAACTGTCAAACTGGCCGTCCTCTCCGCGGAAAACCGGGTCGCTCATGATAACCGGCGATATATCCCGTCCCTGTACCATATCAAACATTTCCTCGTCCCCCAGGCGAATACCGGCTTTTTCTATGGCAGGCATATATACCAGATCTTTAAGGAAAGCCTGCCAGGCGCCTTCTTCCACGTCTTCCTGGCTTTGTTCATCCAGAGAAGTTGTGCCAGTGATGGCTTGTTGCAGGTTTGTCAGATTTTCCAGTCTTTTGGCGTATTCCATATAGGTGATGCCCTGCCGGTTCATCTTCCCTACGTCGTTTTTGGAAGAGAACATAGATATGGCTGACTGTAATGTGCCGGGGTCTATAATAAACGAAATTAGTGCTATTGCAATAAGTACGGTAATAAAAATACCCATCTTTACGCGTATCTTCTCCAGGAGTGCCATCTTGTAAATTTTATGGTTATGGTTTTATTTCAGGCCGCGAAGTTAATTCTTTTTCTTCATTGGACAAAGTGTCCTTTTGAATGTATCCGTAAGAATCAAACGGTTTCAGGATTTTGGCGTTTGTGGCTCTTTCGTCCGATTCCATGCCATAACCCTGAGCAAAAAAATCGGGGGAAGTCAGCCGCACATAACAATGTGTATAGATTTTTTTCTGTTGCTGGTCCCAGTACAGGGTGTCAGTTTCCATGGTTTCTTCCTTGAGCAGGTTGTTGATCACCACATTGCCTGTGGCTATCCAGATTTGCTGTTCCCCGGAACGGTGCAATGCTTTGTCTGCCGTGATCACCGTTTCCAGTATTCCATCCCTGGTATAGCCTTCTACCCGGAATGAAATAGGGAAGATTTCATAGGGATCGTTCCCGCGTGAATATTTCTCCATATAGGGAGCGGTGAGCCGGCCAATAACAAGCCCCCCTTCAACCTGCCATCCTTCCATGTTCTGAACAGTCTGTGTGGGAATGCTGTCCAGGTTATTAAAAGATTCAACCGTTTTCATCCGGTTTTTGCAGGAGACAAATATGGTAGCAATAGACAGGCCTGTTGCTACCATAATCACTGTTGTTTTCCGGCGGGGGAAAAACATTATTTTATTGTTCTGACTGAGGTCGTAGCCGACAAGCCGTTAGCTCTTACCGAATAGACGGAGCCTTCTGTCAGATCATGCATAAAGGCCTCTTCCGCGCTGGGGAAATACTGCCTGTAGTTGGCAATCAGGCGGTCGCATTCTTCTCCCAGAGAAGGATCGGCCTGTTTGGCTTTTACAAAATAATCCACAGCAACCCAAAAATTTGCACGTGCATCTATATCGGGCATTTCTCCCTCGTAAACTTTTGCCATGGCCCAGATGTAACCCATCAAAAGGTAAGCCTTGCCCTTTATTTCCGGATTGAATTCAAAAGACTGGAGTGCGTACTGTGCGGCAGCGGAGTAATTGTTGATCTTTTTGTAATAGAAAGTGCCAAGTTCCAGTAAATAATCACCTTTGGTTTTGTCATCAATAGAATCTGAGTTGATGGCATTCTTGAGGAACATGGTGGCATCGTCGTTGATATCGCGGGACGAACATAGGCGGTACAGGTAATAGGCCGAGTTGTAGGATGGTTCAATTTTGTACAGGCTCTGCACGGCATTGAAGAACAGGTCCGAACTTTCACATCCTGCATTTGAAAGCAATTGTACCACACGTCTTACAAAGTTAATATCTGTGCAATTCTGATCAAATCGTGGCGTAAACAGGGCGATCAGATTATCGCAATCTGCCACTCCGCTGACTGCAAAAAGGGTTTCAAAACTATTGAGGGCTTCTTCCATAGCTTCGCTATGATCAACCTGGCTTTTTTTATCAAACAGCGCACTTAGTTGCTCATATAGGTTGATAACGTCTTCTGCTGTAAGTTTCCCTTCCTTGAAAAGGCTGGTTGCATACTTCATGTTAAGGACAAGAATGTTTTGATCTGTCTGTTCTTTTCCAAATTTTACCACATCCTGCAGCGCCGTGAAGATTTTCATATCATCTGCTTTGTAATAGGTAACCATATCATATGCCTTGAATGTATAAGCGCTTAAACGGGCTTTTGTGGCAGGAAATTTTTCAATTCTTATATCATACATCAGCATAAGGGTGTCAACCAGTTCATTTCTGTACTTGTCGTCTTTGGTCTGGTTTATCATGAATTTGATAATATTCTGACCGTCCTGATACAAGGATTGTGTTACCCCTTTTGGACATACCCTGAGTGCTCCCCTCCAGGAAGGAAGGGCTTCTTTTATGTTCCCGTTCTTGTAATATTCCTTATAAAAATTCAAATACCTAACGCACTCCACGCTGTCTTCCGGTGTCGCACCAAACTTTCCGGACTGTGCAAAGCTTTGCGTGATAAAAGCGGACGTGACCAACAAAAACAGGATACCGATTTTTTTCATTTTTTACTTATTTTAATTGTATCTATGCTTAATAAACCAAATATCGTGCAAATTAAAGTTCAAAATTAACATAATATATCTTTCCCTGATAAGATTATTTTCAAAACTTCCGCGTTGGCCGGCATCAACAGAAACTCCTATGGAATTGTACCAGCGGTAAATAGGAACTGAAAATCCGAATGTTACCCCTATGGCTGTAACCTGGTTTCCGTTGAGCATCATGTAGGACTGGTCGTAATAGGCACCCATGCGGTAGGTCCACCTGCGCATAAAATAACGGATGCTGTAACGGTCGGGGGTGAACTCAAGTCCGGCTTTTAAAGTCCTGCTTAATGCCGGTTCAAAAAGGACTCCGGGGGTTGCTGCAAAATTTGATTTTCTCCAGTCTGATTGTGTATAATCTGCACCAAAAACCCATTTGTCCCTTTTGCGGATGGAAAAACCCACCGTCCATTCCATGGGTATGGACATTTGAGATCCCTCGCTGACAAAGGAATAAACCGTATCTATGATGGATCCTTTCTCTACCTTTGCAAACCTTGTAACATCTCCACGGAGTGTTGCCCGGGGCTGGAATGTGGCCCCAACGGTAAACGAGGTGCTGGGAGAAAAATTACCGAAAGCCTGCAGTCCGAACTGTGCTCCGAACGATCCTATTACAATATCGTAGCCGGTTTTGAGTGTCCCGTATAATTCCGGATTAGAGAGGGATACAGCCTGGGCGTTCTTTTCAATATTCCCGAAAAAAAACATGCCCTGCGCCCCTACCGACAGGTGACGGAAAAAAGTGGCAGAAAAAGCGGCAAAGGCCTGGTTGATGCTTCCCTGTCCATAATGTAAATAGCGAAAAGACCCTACGTTTGCCAGTATGTCTTCCCTGGATTCGTCTTCTACAAAGCGGTATCCCACATTGCTATATGGGATGATCCCCATTTGCATGGCCGAACTTTTCCATATCGGAAAAGACAGGATGATATGATGCATGTTGAAGGCGTTGTAAGCAGAAGAACGTGTTCCGTCCGTGTTTATGAAATTTCTTTGCATCAACCCAAAATCGAGCATAAAGGACAGTGAGTCGCGTGACGAAGCCGAAGCCGGGTTCAGGTAATTGATGTAGCGGTTATCGCGCAATCCCACACCGATCCCTCCCATGCCCCTGTTCAGAGAAGTGCCCGGCCTGGTTACCTCCCCCACGCCAAACATAGAATACGGGGTATAGGTGCCCAATGCATCGGTAATGGTCTGCGCCGCAGATCTGGCCGTTCCAATGAGTAGGAACAGGAATGAAAACGCCAGAATCCGGATTCCTGTTTTTTGCATAGCTTGCAAATGTCGCACTTTTTCAGGGTTTTGCAAAAATTTTAAAAAAATTGTAGGCCGCTTCAACACTGTCAACATGAGGTATTTTCACAAACAGTTTATTTTTATGTTCCTTAACCTGGAAGTTTTTGGGATTCAGTGATATATAATTCAGTATATCTGAAAATTGTTTTGATTTATAATAGTCCGACTGCTGGTCTGAAATGAAATATGCAAGCATTATGCCGTTTTTAAGTACTATGCGTTCAAATCCTGTCTGAGCGGCCAATTGCCTTAATCTTACAATGTACCCCAGCTGCCTGAATTGTTCCGGAATGGGCCCGAATCTGTCTTCAAGGGATGCAAAAAAACGCTGCAGCCTGTCTTCGTCTTTTATGTTGTCCAATTCCTTGTACAGCCGGATTTTTTCAGCAACCTGCCCTATGTAATCATCGGGGATCATTACTTCAAGGTCTGTGTCTATGGTGCAATTGACCGCTGCAGGTACATCCGGGGAAGCCGGATTCAGCTCGGCCATTGCCTCTTCCAGTATGCGCTGGTACGCTTCAAAGCCCATCTGGACAATGAAGCCGCTTTGTTCTCCCCCCAGCAGGTTCCCGGCCCCGCGGATATCCAAATCCTGCATGGCTATATTAAGGCCGCTTCCCAATTCTGTAAAGGATTCCAGCGCTTTAAGTCTTCTTTTGGCATCTTCTCCCAGGTTGACGTCTTTGGGCACCAGCAGGTAACAATAGGCTTTCCTGTTGGATCGCCCTACGCGTCCCCTCATCTGGTGCAGGTCGCTCAGCCCGAAGCGGTGCGCCCGGTTGATGATTATGGTGTTGGTATTAGGAATATCTATTCCGTTTTCTATGATAGAGGTCGAGAGCAACAAATCATAATCCCCGCAAATAAAATCGAGCAGGACTTTTTCCATTGCTCTGGGAGGCATTTGTCCATGGCCAATAGCTATTCTGAGCCCGGGACGTATCTGGCGCAGGGTATCGGCCATGGCTTCAATGTCCATAATGCGGTTGTGGACAAAAAAGATCTGCCCTCCCCTTTCAAGTTCCCGGTCTATGGCCTCCCCAATTATTTCCTCGTCAAAAATCTGTACTTCGGTGTGGATGGGAAGCCTGTTTGAAGGCGGTGTCTGCATGATGGACAGGTCCCTGGCTCCCATCAATGAAAACTGCAACGTGCGGGGAATGGGGGTGGCCGTCAGGGTCAGGGTATCGACACTAACCTTCATAAGTTTGAGCCTTTCCTTGGCGGCAACTCCAAATTTTTGTTCTTCATCAATGATAAGCAGGCCGAGGTCTTTAAACAGCACATCTTTGGTGAGCAGCCGGTGTGTTCCGATAATGATGTCGATGGTTCCCGCCTGCAGCTGTTCAAGAATCTCCTTGGTTTGGGCTGGTGTTTTGAGGCGGGAAATGAATTGGGTTTTTACCGGAAATTCGGCCAGTCTCTCGCAGACCGTCTGATAATGCTGTAAAGCCAGAATGGTAGTAGGAACAAGGAAGGCCACCTGCTTGCCGTCAGTAACGGCCTTAAAGGCAGCCCGTATGGCAACCTCGGTTTTCCCGAATCCCACATCCCCGCAGATAAGACGGTCCATGGGATACGGCTTTTCCATATCCCCCTTGACCTTTTGTGTTGCCAGTAGCTGATCTGGCGTGTCTTCAAACAGAAAAGAAGCTTCCAGCTGGTTTTGCAGGTAGGTATCTGCAGAAAACCCAAATCCTCTTGCTGAAGTCCTTTCCGAATAGAGTTTTATCAGATCGCGGGCAATATCCTTGACCTTTTTCTTAGCTTGTTGCCTGATCCGGTTCCAGGCTCCGCTCCCCAGTCTGGAAATTCTGGGCGGTTCACTGTCTTTGCTTTTGAACCTGGCAATTCTGTGAAGTCCGTGAATGCTGACGTACAGGGCATCGTTGTCCTGATATATGAGTTTGACGGCTTCCTGAACCTTGCCGTTGTTGTTTATTTTGACCAGACCGCCGAATATCCCTACCCCATGGTCAATGTGTACCACATAATCTCCAATTTTAAAACCGGACAAATCGTTGATGGTGATTTGTTCGCTCTTTTGTACGGCCCTTTTCAGGTATACCCTGTGAATACGCTGGAAAAGCTGGTGGTCTGTATAATAACTGATTTTATGGTGATGGTCTGTAAAGCCTTCATGCAAAGAAACTTCTTTGTACTGTACCAGATCGTCCGGACAGCCCAGGCTTTGAAAAATTCCCTGAAGCCTTCTGATCTGTGCCCGGTTTTCACTCAGGATAAAGACCTGATATCCTTTTTCCTTTCTTGTCTGAATGTCTTTGACAAGCAGGGAGAAATTTTTATTGATCACCGGCTGGGGCGTTGTCTGGTACAGAACCTTCTGCCCTTCTTCTGCCAGGGGATTTATGGCAATCACCGGTATGTTCTGCGGAATATCACCGGAAGATTTGTGAAATAGCCAGATCAAGGCATCGCTTTGAATAACCCCTAGTAAAGACTGCTCTCCCTCCAACCGCGGAATAATGCTTATTGTGTCGCGTTCTTCTATGGACAACTGGGTATTCTGGTCAAATATCCTGATGTTTTCTACCTGGTCTCCAAAAAAATTGATCCTGTATGGGCGGTTTTCTGCATAGGAAAAAATATCCAGAATACTCCCCCTGACGGCAAATTGTCCCGGTTCACTTACAAAGTCCGTTTTTTCAAATCCATTTGCAAAAAGAGTCTCTTTTACATCCTGATGAGATATTGTCTGACCTTTTTTAACGTTCAGATATCCTGTGTCCAGGTTGGTTTTTTCAGGTATACCCTCCTGCAGCGCTTTTGGATAAGTTACCAGCAGGATATCTGAAGCCTTTTTGTAAAACTCTGCCACAGCGCCAAGGGCCATGGTCCGCTGCACCTGGAAGGACTCATCGGGCCTGGCTGTTTTTCCCGTTCCCCTGTATGAAGCCGGAAACAGATACACGCGCTGGTAACCCAGCAAAACAGAAAGATCGGCGGCCGCGTAAGAGGCTTCTGTAGAATTTTCAAGAATCAGTACATGGATCCTGCCGGGTGATTTTTTAACAAACGATGCTATGGGAAAAAAGACGGCAGATCCGGTAAGTCCTTTTAGCGAGAGGGTTCCCGGGGTTATTCCCCTCAGCTTTTTTTCTAGAAATTCCTGTATCTCCTGTACATCAAAGTCTGTCATACGCCTCTTCAATCAGGACCGAGATTTCTTTGTACATCTCTTCTACCCGGATTTTTGCCAGGTTTTTACCGGTAAGACCTTCTTTTTCCAGGGAGGCAATGAGTGCCCCGTATTTTTCAAAAAGTATCGCTTCCAGTATGGCAAGCTGTTGCATAAAGCCTGTGCCCTGGCTGTTGTAAATTAAAGAAAAATGTATGTAGCGCAGACCGTTTCCTCTATCCACAGGAAAGACCCGGTGCTTGAGCGCAACGGCCTTTTCACATAACGGAGACAGGTTGTTTTCCCCTTGTCCAAGAAGCAGGGCGGGCTGGCTTGATCCCATTTGCACCCACAGGGGAATGCAGACTCCGGCAGGAGGATATCCCATCACGGTCCACATGACGGTATTGAGCGGGTCTTCCCCTGGCTTTACCCCTTCTATCACTATTGAGCAGGTGCTGGTGCGGCGGGGGATGAAGTCCTGGTCTATAAACCATCCTTTGGCATTTTGCGGGGAAAAAACGGGATCACAAAGATCCATTCCCAGAAATGCATGGTAAAAAGAGCGGGAAACATGGCTGAAAATCCATTGCGGGGTAAAATCCATAGTGGAAGATTTCTGCAAAAAAAGATCGCTGGCCGTGATATACCTCATGTATCCCGATCCTTGGCTGATTCTTCCGGTATAGGAAAAATTGGTATAAATCAGGTATCCGTTTGGAGCAATACGGGGATCATTAACGTCTACCTTAACCCAGGAATGGTTGTTTACTTCATAATAAGCCGCTCCTCCAAAAGCGTCTGTAACCCCGAAATTGGCCTCCACCCGCATAGGCCTGGACAATGTATCCAGAAAACGCTCAAAATCCTCCAGACCTGCACAAATTGCCAATGCCCTGAACATGAGCTTTCCCTCATGGTCCATTTCCTTCTCCTGGTCATCCTTTAAATTGTAGGATGCTGTATTCATAATTGAAAAACCCGCGTTGTTGGTACCAATCCACGCTTCTTCCCCTTTATCGGGTGCATCCACAAGGGCCAGAAAAGCATATTTTCCGGTATTGAAATGGGCTATGCGGTTTTGTTCCTGCCCGGTATCCCTGTGTTTCCATAACAATGGCTTACCGTTTGCGGTAACTTTACCTGTTATTATGGCCGAGGTGCATGCCTGTGAATGAGTGGTAATTGAAACAAGCAAGATGCTCAAAATAGTAAAAACCAGGTTTTTCTTCATGAAAAATATTATTAAAACAGTGAATTGGTTTCTGCAGGAAATACTCCTATGTGCTCGTAGGCAAGCTTTGTTGCTTCCCTGCCCCGTGGGGTTCTCTGCAAAAAACCTTCCTTAATCAAAAAAGGTTCATATACTTCTTCCAGTGTTCCCACTTCCTCGCTTACAGCTGTAGCTATAGTCCCTATCCCCACAGGACCTCCGTTGAATTTATGGATGATGGTGGATAAAATTTTATTATCCATCTGATCCAGCCCCCTTTTATCTATATTGAGGGCATTCAGGGCATATTGCGTTATGGATGTGTCTATCTTTCCGGAACCTTTTACCTGGGCAAAATCCCTTACCCTTCTCAGCAAAGAATTGGCTATTCTGGGTGTTCCCCTGCTGCGGGAAGCAATTTCCCGGGCGGCCTTATCTTCAATTTCTACCTGCAGTATGGATGCAGACCTGAGCACAATCTGCAGCAATACTGAAGCATCGTAATATTCCAGGTGGCATTGTATTCCAAAACGTGCCCTGAGTGGAGAAGTAAGCAGACCGCTTCTGGTTGTGGCTCCTACCAGGGTGAACGGCTGCAGGGTGATTTGTACCGAACGGGCACCCGGTCCTTTGTCCAGCATGATATCAATGGTGAAATCCTCCATGGCCGAATACAAATACTCTTCAACCACGGGGGAAAGACGGTGAATCTCGTCTATGAAAAGGACATCCCTTGGTTCCAGTCCTGTAAGCAATCCCGCCAGATCACCGGGTTTGTCGAGCACCGGTCCCGAGGTAATCCGCATCCCCACCCCCATTTCATGAGCAATGATATGCGCCAGCGTTGTTTTACCCAGTCCGGGAGGACCATGCAAAAGAACATGATCCAGGGATTCATCCCTGAGCATTGCCGCCTTCACAAACACTTTCAGATTATCTGTTATTTTATCCTGTCCCGAGAACTGGATAAATTCCCTGGGTCTGATCTGTTCTTCAAAATCCCTGTCAATCGTTTCCTTGTTCTTGTGGGGGTCAAAATCAGCCATGAAGCAATAAGTAATAAATAATAATTATTCTTTTATAAAGTCTTTATTGTTTTTTATTAGTCTGTTGATATGTTGAAAAAAATCTATGGATTCTGAATATCATTGTCTTATGTAAAAAAACAGCAAAAACGATGTTCATATCTCTGTTGACAAAAGTGCAAAAATTACAGGTTATACACAAAATAAAAAATATGAACAAAAGTCATTTTTTTGTGCCCGGGTTAATCAACAGGTTTTGCACAGGAACCAGTGTGGTTATAAACAACAGGCCAGAAGTGATCAAACCTTCGGAAAGGATTGCCATGACAGGAAAGTATACCCTGTAATGAAACTCGGGCGAAGTAAATGCCAGGTTGCTCAGTTTGAAAAAGGCGGTTATCAGGGTTACCAATACAGGTACCACCGCCTTCTTACCGCTTTTTTCAAAGGCCATGAACAGGCAATATGCCCCGAACGGGTAGAGCAGAATTCCTGCGGAATTTTCTGCAAAATGAAGCACAAAACCTATCACTGCTTCTGCCAGTCCCCAACAGACCGCCCAAAACAAAATAACACTGAGTTTATTTTTCATCGTATAAAGGTTTTATCAATTCTTCGCTGGTGGCGGGTATGGACAGCATTTTACCCCTGGCATCGCAAAGAGCAAGCCAGACTGAAAGGGCATAGATCAGCGGGGGCTCTCCTATGGCCCTGGAATTTTGAACATTGCGTGGTTCCGGATTGCCCTGGAACAGGTCAATGTGAAAATTCTCAGGTAGTTCCCAAATCCCAGGGATCTTATAATTATCCAGAGAGTTGGTCAGCAGTTGTCCTTTTTCATCTGTAATAAGCTTTTCCATGGTACACCACCCCATTCCCTGTATGAATGCGCCGTGGATCTGTCCCAGGTCAATTCCCTGGTCTATGGGGACTCCGCAATCGTGCAGGATCCAGACATCAGGGATCCTGAATTCCCCGGTCAGCAGGTTTAATTCCACCATGGTAACAGCACACCCCATCACATAGTACCAGTAAGGGCGGCCTTCCATGGTTTCCAACTCAAAGCCTATGCCTTCCCTTTTATAGAAACCCTTTTCACTCAGGGACTCCAGGACCATATAGGCATGTAGTGCCAATTGATTAAAAGAAATGCTTTTGCCGGCTTCTTTACATGCTATGGCATTATTTTTCCACTCCAGCCAGCCCTTATCCAAACCCATCATTTCCAGGGCAATTGGATTAAGGCGTTTTTTGAGTTTATCACAGGCATCTTTCAGTGCCGAGCCGGCAAAATCACTCCCCGTTGAAGCTGCGGTAGAGGTAGTGTTGGGAATAACAGCGGTGGAAGTATCACAAACCCTAATCCGTTCTATGGATACACCCAGTTCCCGGGATACCACCGTTCTGGACTTGTCATACAGTCCCTGTCCCATTTCAGTACCCGGCACATGAATAAGCAACGAACCGTCCCGGTATATGTTGACGAGCGCTCCTGCCTGATTAAAGAAACTTTCATTAAAGGATATGCCAAATTTGCCAGGAACCAGCGCGAGGCCGCGCTTGACAGAAATATGTTTCCTGTTGAAGGCTTTGATTTGTCTGCGCAAACCGTTGTACCCGCTTTTTTCAAGGATCTGACGGTGTGCTGCCCGCAGGATGTTGTTTTCCACCAGCATATTGCATGGTGTCGTGTTGTTTTTCTTTATGCCATAGTAGTTTTGCCACCGTACCACAGCCGGATCCTTTCCCAGGGCCCGGGCTATTTGCGTTACAATTGATTCAATGATGGAGAAAGCCTGGGGAACCCCAAAACCCCTGAATGCGGTATTGCTGGGTTTATTTGTCTTGCACGGGTAGTAAATAGCATTCAGGTGGGGAATGAAATAAGCCCCATCAATGTGGAAAAGACTGTGATGAAGAACAGCATAGGAAACATCTGTACACCAACCGCAGTCAAATGCCACGGACAGGTCAATGGCCAGAATCTTACCCAGATGATCAAAACCAACCTCCCAGCTGGCTTTAAAAGGATGCCGCTTTCCGGTGATTCGGAAGTCCTGATCCCTTTCCATCATCATAAGAACAGGTTTGTTTGTTTTCCACGCCAACAGGGAAGACCAGGCCACCGCCCAGTTGGCCTGTGACTGTTTTCCTCCGAAACCTCCGCCAATACAGCCCGCCTGCACTTCAATGTCCGAGGCTTTGAGCCGGAGCAATGAGGCAGCAAACCGCTGGTTATCCGATGGACTCTGGGTAGATGCGCGGATAAAAAACCCTCCCTGATGGCGCGGAACGGCATAAGCAGACTGGGGTTCAAAATAGTAATGCTCCTGCCCTCCTGCCTGCAGGGACCCTTTTTCCCTGAAAGGGGCTTTTTCCATAGCTTCCCGGGTGTTTCCCCTGATCAGATGCAGTGGCTCGAATAAAAAATCCTTATTATCCATAGATTTCTCAACCGATAGCACGGGAGGCAGAACCTCCCATTTCCACTGTATGAGGGCGGCCGCCTTTTTTGCGTTCTCTAGGCTATCGGCAGCCACCAGACAGACAACGTGTCCCATGTAACTGCATACCCCTCCCACGGGGAGCAGGCAGGGTTCGTCATCTATTATGGGGGCCATTGTATTGGGGCCCGGTATATCGTTTGCTGTAACCACTGCTACAACACCGGGGAAAGCCAGTGCTCCCGATGTGTCCATTTCAATCAGACGCGCATGGGCATAGGGTGAGGAAACGGCATATCCCCTTAACGTGCCTTCATAAAGCTCCAGATCGGGAAGGTAGCGGGTCTGACCCGCCAGATGTGCCGCTTCTCTGTATTGTATGAATTTATCTTCCGTCATGTTCCCCGTTGTATGATTCATATAGAAAGATCAGCATATTTTTGGCCACATCCATCCGGTATGAGGCGCTTCCCCGTACATCGGAAATGGGGGAAAAGTCCTTTTCCAGCCAGGCCGAGGCTTTCTGGCAATTGGCCCGGGAAAACATCTTCCCTTTGAGAAAACGCTCTGCATGCAGGGCGCGTGCAGGAACAGCTGCCATGCCACCGTAAGCCAGGCGTACCGAGGTGCACGTTTTCCCCTCCACCCGGACAGAGGCGGCAAAAGAAACGGAACTGATGTCCATATTTTTGCGCCTTGCCTGCTTATGGGCAAAGTAATACGTTCCTTTTTCAGGGAAAGGAAATTCCACCGCCAGGAGCACCTCATCTGCCCGCAGGGCCACCTTGCGGTATCCTGTGGTGAAGTGGCTTGCCTTTATGCGACGTGTTCCACGTGGTCCGCAAACAACGCAAACAGCGTCATGGGCAAGGCAAAGCGGCATAGTGTCCCCTACGGGAGAACCGTCGGCAATGTTGCCGCCCAGCGAAGCCTGGTTCCGGACCTGTAAAGAGGCAAAGGAATCCAGGTACGGTATCATATAAGGGAAGTATTGTGCCATTTGCATTTTCATGGTTTCAAAACTGCAACCCGCCCCAAGGGAAATCCCAGAATCTGAAACATGCACCTGCAACAACTCACCCACCCGGGAAATATCAATGACAGGACCTTTGTAGTCCATGCAGGAGCCTGTAAAGCCCGAGGCTATGCGAGCTGCGGGATATTTCTTTCTGGCCGCATACAAATCCTCCAGGGTAAGTGGGAGCAGGTACACGTTGTCTCCCTGCACAAAAACATGCATCTGCTTTTCTACTTGTGGAAAATCCAGGGGATCTTCCCTTCCGGACTTTAGGTCCGGGTTCCTGTCCAGGGAAATCACGGCGTCCAGGATTGATTGATAGCCGGTACAACGGCAGAGATTCCCCGATAAGGAGCGCCTGATCTGGTCCTGGTTCATGGGAAGGTGGTTATTCATATGGATGTAGGAAGATAAGACCATCCCTGGGGAGCAGACACCACATTGGCTTGCCCTTTCCCGCAAAAAGGCCTCCCTTATGGGAAGGGTATCCAGAAACCTTTCCGGTGCCTCTATCGTCAGCAAATGCTTTCCGTGAAGCCGGGGAAGGCGCATGATGCAGGAATCTGCCGAGCACCTTTTCTCAAGGCCCGTTGCTTCATCCTTATGGGCTACAATTACCGTACAGGCTCCGCAATCTCCTGCACCGCACACCTGTTTTGTCCCTGTCAGTTTTTCATATTGGCGCAGGTATTGGAGGACTGAACAGGAAAGGGGGGGGCTGTCCCGGTGGGAAAAATCAATTTCCCTGGGTTTTCCATTCAGATAAAAGCGAAGTAATTCCATAGCGTGTTATTTTTCTATCCAGAGGTCCTGCAGATAAAACGTCAGGGGATCGTTTCCTTTGTCAAAAACCAGACGGACCGCCAATACGGGAACATCGGGAACAAAAAGGCACCCTCCGTTTTCCCAGACACTGGCCGCACGACTGAAGTGTATGCCATCCGAAGAGTACTCCACATGGGCAAAATCCACAATGTCAATATCTACGCCAGGCAAACCGGTGCGGATCCTTATGGAGGGTGTATGTACGGGTTGCCCAAAGGTAAACAGGATATGTTGTCCTTCCTGCAGGGGGCCAAAGCATTGTATGTAAGTAGAGGGGTTGTTGTCTCCCAGGTTGGACAGAGGGGTACGCTGATTAACCTTCACATTGGCAGTAACCTGTGTAACCGGTTTCTGATTGCGGTCGTAAGGTAGTTTGGCTTCGACCACAATGCTCTGGACATTGTCCCTGTAAAAGGCCGCAAAACGGTAAGGTTCAGGACGATCAGTTTTTATGGGAGCGGTATACGAGGACGAGCGGGGGTCGGGATCGGATCCGTCGCAGGTATAGCGCATGACCATCCACGGATATTCATTTTCTGCAACAATGTACCCGTTCATATAACCGGCTCGCGGTGGCGGGATACGGAAACGAATGCCCATATAATACAAGCGGTCAAAATGTGTCAGGGAGAGGCGCGTATTGAAATCTTCCCAGTCTTTTTTTGCCATGGGGCTCCATGCCACCTCGGCCAATGCGCAAAGCCTTGGGTAAACCTGGTATTCGGCTATGCGGGGAGGCAGGTTCATTAATTCGGACCACAACCCTCCCTGCAGGCCCAGCACCAGCTCTGCCTGAGCAGGATCAATTCCCGCCATCAGGATGGGATCAAATGAATACACTTTTTCCACATCGGAGATAGCAGCCCACGTCATGCCGCGTTCGGCCGGTGTGTGCTTCATGTCAATGTAACAATACGATGCCGGCTGGGCAATGACCCGGTATCCCTGTCGCACGGCCTGGGCAATCTTTTCAACGGTCTTCCAGGCATGTACAACGGTTTTTTCCCGGTCAAGGTTCTCACCGTCCATGATATCATCCCACCCGACCAGTGTTTTTCCGTATTTATTGAGGATTCCCTGCATGCGCTCTGCGAAGTAGGCCTGCATTTGGGCAGGATCTTCCAGTTGGTGGTCGTGCATGAACCCCGTGCAGCGCGTACAACTGGCCCACTGACTTGTTACCACTTCATCACCCCCGATGTGAAAATACCGGGAAGGAAAAAGCGTTGCCATTTCACGGACAATATCATCCAGCATCTGATAGTTTTTTTCATAAGAAGCACACCAGACGTTGTTGCTGGTCCCCTGAATGCTCAGTTCAACCTCTTCTGTAAGATCGCAAAGGATGTCGGGATAGCTGGCAATGGCAGCTTTTGAATGCCCGGGAAGGTCAATTTCCGGGATGATCTCTATATTGCGCGCTGCCGCATAGGCCACAATCTGACGAATTTCCTGCTGGGTATAAAAGCCGCCGTATTTTTCTCCGGCATGGCCGTAGGTTGTGGGCAGTGCCTGCCCCGGGCCCCGCCAGGCTCCTTTTTGCGTCAGGTAAGGGTATTTTTTAATTTCAACACGCCAGCCGTTATCATCGGAAAGGTGCCAGTGGAAAACATTCAGCTTATGCCTGGACATCCAATCAATGAAACGTTTGACGTATTCAACGGTATAGAACTGTCGGCTTACGTCGAGCATCATGCCGCGATGCGAAAACCTGGGGTAGTCTGTAATCTGAACGCAGGGCACCTTGATTGGAAGGGCTGGTAGGTATTGATCTGGCTGGTAAACAGGTTGGTATACATTGGCCGGAAACAGTTGGAGGAGTGTTTGCGTGCCATAGAAAAAACCGGCGGCATCGCCGGCGCCAATCTCGGTAAAGTCCTTTGTTACCCGTAATGTGTAACCCTCAGCGGGAAGGGAACTGTCATAAGAAAAAACGAGGGCGTTGGTGGAAGGGCGGGTTTTCCCGGTCTTAATTATAATCCCCGTGGACGGTTCTATGGTTTCTTTAAACAGGCCGGCCGCGTACCGGGCCAACGGCAGGGCTGCCTCCTGAAAATAAATGGAAGTCTGCCCGCTAAAGAGAAAAAACCCTTCTCCGGGAATTGTTTCTACAGGAGCAGGGATCAAGTGGAGCAGAGAGGTCATAAAGAAAGCTAATAAAGTATTCATAATTACATTTTCAAATTTCCCAGATAAGTAATGCTTTGCCGGAAACTACTGTTAATAGAAAGGGTTGACATTCCACTCAAGGTGATCTTAAGATAGAATGTAATAAGTTCGTTGGTTTCTGTTTTGGATGAAAAGACTATGGTATACCCTTTCCGTTCATTGAACGATGTCTGGGCCTGAATTTCTGTATCTGCCAGTTCAATGGCCAGTTTGCGGGGGTCTGCGGGAGCCGTGTAGGATCGTCCAAAATACGGCAGGTAAACAGACACGCGGGTGCTGTCAAACCTCATTTCATAAAGCGGGGAAAGCATAACGGACCGCCCGGTGGTGGGATTGGCCCTGTCAAAAAGGATCACAAAACGACCGCTTTCCACAATGGCTTTGACCTGCTCTTCTTTTTCTTTCTGGCCATATATTGTGCCGGGCAGAAGAAACAGCAGGCATAAAGAAAGAAGGAAGCTGGTTTTCATATTATTGGGGATAGATCAGGTAATGATTCCGTTTGATCTTAAATTCCTCCAGCTGATCATACCAGAGGGCTGCAATTTCATCGGCGTTCTTTCCCTGGAGGATCATAGGGCGGACATAGTCCACGCCAACAAGCTTTTCAAAATACGAGGAAAAGAATTCATCCCCGATTCCTGCGTTTTCATTCAGGTTGCGGTATGCTTCTATCACGTATTGAAGGTCAAATCCGTTGGCACGGATCACTTCGTCAGGCGGTGAAGTGCGAAGGTCCACGCCGTAACAAAGGACACCCTTCTGAATGGGATTCCGCGCCCCGGGTACAGATTGGGGCGTAAAGGAAAAATCATATCCGGCCATTTTAGGGTGGCCGTATACCTGGAAGGGGAAATCGGTTCCACGCCCAAGGCTGACAGGGGTTGCCTCGAACAGGCAAATGGAGGGGTACAGGTAGATGGAGCGGTTGTTGGGTAGGTTGGGCGAGGGCTTTACCGGTAATTCGTAGAGGGTCTGGTGCGTGTAGTTCAGGCATGGAATTATGGTCAGCGGAGCCTGCAGGCTGTCTTTAAGCCAGAATTCCCCGTTGATCATGCAAGCAAGTTCGCCCAGTGTCATGCCGTGTACTACAGGGATGGGAATAACCCCCACAAAAGAACGGTATTGCATATCCAGCACAGGACCCGATACTATGTGTCCGTTTGGATTGGGCCGGTCCAGTACAAGCAGCGGAACGTTGTTAGCAGCGCAGGCTTCCATCAGGTAATACAGGGAGGACAGGTAGGTATAAAAACGAAGTCCCACGTCCTGAATATCAAAAATGGCTATATCAATTTGCTGCATCAGGCTGTCGGCAGGGACCGCATTGCGGCCGTATACCGATATGATGGGAATGCCTGTTTGGGGATCTGTCTGGTGGTCAATCTGTGCACCGGCGTCTTCGTTGCCCCTGAAACCGTGCTCCGGGGCAAAAATCATTCTGATATCCATACCCAGGCAAAGCAGGCTGTCAATCAGGTGTGTGCCGTCCATAAGGGCTGTGTGGTTGGTAAGCACCCCCACCCTTTTTCCCTGGAGCAGGGAAAGGTAAGCATCTGTGTTTTCCGCTCCGGTGCGGAGTGAGAAATTTTCCCGTGGGTTCCCGCAGGAAGCCAGCGATAGGGATAGTCCCAGAATTCCGATGTAAAACAAGTGTTTCATGCAACGAAGTTATGAAAAAATTGCATCTCGGCATTCTTTTGTATTTTTGTCTATCAAACGAAAACATCATGTCTGTGATCCTTGATTCAAAAATCCCGGAAGGTCCGCTGGAACTGAAATGGACACGCTGCAAAGAATCCCTGAAAACGGTGTCTCCAACAAACAGGGAAAAGATGCATGTAATCGTCGTGGGAACAGGGCTTGCAGGGGCCTCGGCGGCAGCGGCTCTGGGGGAACAGGGATACCGCGTGAATGTATTTTGCATGAACGATTCTCCGCGAAGGGCACATTCGGTCTCGGCGCAGGGTGGAATCAATGCGGCAAAAAATTACCGGAACGACAATGATTCTGTAGACCGCCTGTTCCTGGATACCTTGCGGGGTGGGGATTTCAGATCCAGGGAGGCCAATGTGTACAGGCTAGCCCAGGTAAGCAACGCCATCATTGATCATTGCGTTGCCCTTGGGGTTCCTTTTGCCAGGGATTACGGAGGATACCTGGACAACAGGTCTTTTGGGGGTTCACTTGTTAGCAGGACATTTTATGCAAGGGGGCAGACGGGACAGCAGCTGCTGCAGGCGGCCTATTCTTCGCTTAACAGGCAAGTGGCCCGGGGGAATGTAACCGTCCATAGCCGGGAACAAATGATGGACCTGGTAACAGATCACGGACGTGCCCGGGGGATTATTACCCGGGATATGGTCACGGGAAGGATAACCGCCTACCCTGCCCATGCGGTGGTTCTGGCTACAGGAGGGTACGGGAATGTTTATTTCCTTTCTACAAATGCGATGAATTCCAATGGATCGGCTCTGATCCAATGCTGGAAAAAGGGAGCCTTTTTTGCCAATCCGGGTTTTGTCCAGATACATCCCACGTGCATACCGGTACACGGCCAATATCAGTCCAAGCTCACTCTGATGAGTGAATCGCTCCGCAACCACGGAAGATTATGGGTACCCGCCAGGGAGGAAGATGCGAAACTTTTGCGCGAAGGCAAGATCAGACCATCGGCCATTCCTGAGCAGGACAGGGATTATTACCTGGAGCGAAGGTATTCCTCATACGGGAACCTGGTGCCCAGGGACGTGGCGTCCCGTGCGGGAAAGGAACGCTGCGATTCCGGCCTGGGCGTAAGCAGGACAGGACGTGCCGTTTTTCTTGATTTATCCGGCGCCATTGCAAAGCACGGAAAAGAGTTCATAGAAAGTCAATATGGGAATTTGTTCCAGATGTATGAAAAAATTACGGGAGATGATCCCTGGAAAGAACCCATGCAAATCTACCCGGCCATTCATTATACCATGGGCGGTTTGTGGGTGGATTACAACCTTATGACCACCGTGGAGGGTTTGTTTGCCATAGGCGAAGCGAATTTCAGTGACCACGGGGCAAACCGCCTGGGGGCTTCGGCACTGATGCAAGGTTTGGCAGACGGCTTTTTTATTTTGCCCTACACGCTTCCTGGTTATCTGGCAGACAAAACCACAGAATTGTGTCCCGATGCTGCCTCGGATGTATTTATGCAGGCCAAGGTGGCAGTGCAGGAACGAATAGAGCGGCTCATGGCTCTAAAAGGCAGTGTGCCAGTAGATCTGATTCACCGCACACTGGGCAACCTGATGTGGGACGGGTTGGGGATTGAAAGGTCTGCTGAGGGATTGGCCGCAATGGTACCCCAGCTGGAATCTCTGGAGCAATGGTTCAGAAAGGAGGCAGGAATTACCGGAAACCACACTACGGTGAACCAGGAGCTGGAAAAAGCTATCCACCTGGAAAACTATTTTACACTGGCCCGGTTGATGCAGCGGGACGCATTGCACCGTGAGGAATCATGCGGAGGTCATTTTCGTGTTGAAAGCCAGACAAAAGAAGGGGAGACACTGCGAGATGACAGCCGTTTCCTGTATGTGGCTGCCTGGGAATACCAAGACCAGGGGCAGGCTCCTCTCTTGCACAAGGAACCTCTTGTATTTGAGAATATTAATGTGTCAGAGCGTAAGTATGGGTAAGATGTTTTTCGTGTTGAAAATATGGCGGCAGGCTGGCCCCAGGGCAAGGGGCTATTTCCAGCGTTTTGAAATGGAGGGGATATCCGGGGATACCTCTTTCCTTGAATTACTGGACATTCTCAATAACCGTCTGGTTTCACAGGGGCAGGAAACAATAGCCTTTGACCATGATTGCCGGGAAGGGATCTGTGGTGCCTGCGGATTGTACATTAACGGGAGGCCTCATGGCCCGGACCAGGGCATAACAACATGCCAGCTGTATATGCGCCGTTTCGGCGATGGCAGCACAATAACCGTTGAACCCTGGCGTTGCGGGGCATTTCCGGTGATCAAGGATTTGATGGTGGACAGGAAGGCTTTTGACAAAATTCTGCAGGCAGGTGGTTTTATAAGCGCTAATGCAGGAAGTGCGCCTGAAGCCAATACATCCCTCATATCCAGAGAAGTGGCAGAAGAAAGCATGGACGCGTCGGCCTGTATCGGTTGCGGGGCGTGCGTGGCTACCTGCAAGAACCGGTCTGCCATGTTGTTTGTGGCTTCAAGGGTGAGCGCCCTGTCCCTTCTACCTCAGGGAAAACCCGAGGCAAGCCGCAGGGCACGCGCCATGGTGGCCAGGATGGATGAACTGGGATTTGGCTCCTGTACCAATATAGGGGCGTGTCAGATGGAATGCCCCAAAAACATTACGGTTGCACATATTGCCCGGCTGAATCGCGGGTTCTTGTATTGTAAACGCTAAGCCCCTCAATGGTTACGCTAATTGAAGAGAACACAGAAAGATAGTAGTCTGCCTGGTCTGTGAAATGGTCCTCTATGTAATCCCTTATAAGGGCACGCATGTATGGTGTGGAATAAACGATCTGGAGGGTGTTCCCATCTGCCTGGCAGGGTATGGTGAAACGTGTTCCTGAATTGTCGTAAAAAGCAAGAAAAAGGATATTGCGCACCAGTTTATAGGAGCTTGTATAGACGTTACCCGAAGAGAAAACAAGGGAATAGGACCCGGAATAGGGATCTTCACGTGTTGAGCCGGCAACCCGTATGGTATGGGGTTCTTTGAGCAGAATGCGCAGGTTCTGGTAGTTTTCGGTGACAAATGGCAGAAAAATCTGCAGATCGGCAGCGTTTCCCGCATCAACTGAAATGGATACGCTTACCCTTGAGGTGTCAATATGCCAGGTCCCCACATAAGCATTATCCACGAATTTAAAGGGATTACTACTGCATCCGTGTAAGACCGGAACAATAAAAGCGAGTGCCACCATGGTTCCGGTTAAGCGTTTATTGTACATAACAGGCATAGTGTCTTCACAAAAATATAAAAATTTTCAAAAATGGAGGAGACTATGTTTCTAGCGTGACAAGAATCTGCGCAATGAACAAGGGAACATCAGAGAATGGTTCCTGTCCATAAATGTGCAAAAAAATATGCCTGTAATTACCACAGGAACGTCCCGAAGGGATATCGGCCGGCCTGCACTTCGGCGGCCATGCCGTAGAGATCCCGGCGAAACTTATCAATGTTGATTTTTTCCTTTGCAGAGATGAAAACACAGGGATCATGCAATTTTGATAGCCATGTTTTTTTAAGAGACTCAAGACTGAACCCGCCTTCAGGTGTCTGATGCTCCTGAAAAGCGTCAATTTTATTGAAAACAACATAAACAGGTTTATCTGCACACCCGATATCCCGAAGGGTATTCTGGACTACGTGCATCATTTCCTCAAAGTTGGGATGTGAAACATCCACAATATGAACCAGGACATCGCTTTCGCGCACTTCATCCAGGGTGCTTTTAAATGATTCCACCAGCTGCGTAGGCAGTTTACGGATAAAACCAACAGTGTCGCTTACCAGAAACGGAATATTTTCCACTACCACTTTGCGGACCGTAGTGTCCAGTGTGGCAAACAGTTTGTTTTCCGCAAAGACGTCGGTTTTTGCCAAAAGATTCAGAATCGTGCTCTTTCCCACGTTTGTATAGCCCACAAGAGCCATCCTTGTCAGAGAACCCCTGTTGCCCCGCTGGGATATCATCTGACGGTCAATTTTTTGTAGTTTTTCTTTGAGCAGGGCTATTTTATCCAGAATAATACGCCGGTCTGTTTCGAGCTGTGATTCCCCGGGGCCACGCATGCCAATACCCCCGCGTTGCCTTTCCAGGTGGGTCCACATACGCGTCAGACGAGGAAGCAGGTATTGGTATTGTGCCAGTTCTACCTGAGTTTTTGCATAGGCGGTTTTGGCACGCTGGGCAAATATGTCCAGAATGAGATTGGTCCTGTCAAGGATACGGCAGGCAAGAATGTTATCCAGGTTGCGCAATTGAGAGGGAGATAATTCATCATCAAAAATAGCAATGGAAATATTTTCTGATTTTATAAAAGAGGCCAGTTCTTCAAGTTTCCCGCTACCCAGATAAGTGTTGGGGTGGGGCTTCTCAAGCCGTTGATAGAAGCGACCGCCGCTGTTAAGACCTGCTGTCTCTGCAAGGAATTCAAGTTCATTCAGATAATCATCAAATAGCGCCGGATCGGTTCCGGGCCGGAGTATACCAATAAATACAGCTTTGTCTGGTTCTTTTACGATTTCCATAAAGTCAAAAAAAGCGCCCTAAAATTCCGGGCGCTTAAAATAAGTGTATAAATTACTGATTGCTTATCTGAGCTGGAAGTTAAGGGGAAAATTATAACGTACCCTCACGTTCTTGTCACGCTGTCTGCCCGGTTTCCACCTGGGTGAAGAAGAAACTACGCGAACAGCCTCTTTGTCAATGGATGGATCCACTCCGCGCAGAACCATAACATTCTTGACATAACCATCTGAATCTACAATGAAAGTAAGTGTAACACGGCCCTGCACGCCATTTTCTTTGGCTACCTCGGGATAAACAATACGCTCAAATACCCATTTTGTAAAGGTATTCTCGTCTCCACCAAGGAACGTGGGCTTTTCTTCAACAATGGCAACAGGGATTTCCTCTTCCTCAACGGTCTCCTCTTGAGTATAATTGATATAATCACGTATTTCTACGGCAAAAGAAGCGTCATCTTCTGATTCGATGATAATGTCATCTTCAATGGTGATGTCATCGTCAACAATTTCAATAGCATCGGAAAGTAAAGGTGCCTGGGGAGTTTCAGGCGGAGGGGGAGGTGTTTCAAGCGTTACGGGGATCTGCTCTTCTTCAATGACTTGCTTAACCTCAGCATCGATAAAACTGGCGTTTTTTTCGTAAGTCTTGTATTCAAAAGCAGCCAGAACAACTACAAGAGCAACGACCAGGCCGATCTCAATAAAAAGCATTCTTTTGTTTTCAAGATTTGCTTTAGGGCTTTTTTTAAGTTCCATTATTTAAAAAATATTAATCGTGTGGACCATGTCGGAGTCGAACCGACGACCTCGTGCATGCCATGCAAGCGCTCTAGCCAGCTGAGCTAATGGCCCATCAAGGCTTGCAAATGTAAAAAAAATTTTTTAATAAACAATTTAGTAATTTTGCTGCGTTATTTAACATAAGGCCATGATTCTTTTTCACACAAGCAATACCCTTCTAAAAATATGCAACAGACGTGCCATAAAAAAATGGATATCCAATGTGCTGAAAACTTACGGAAAACAGGCGGGCGATATTGGTATTATATTTTGCAATTCAGAATATATGCTGCAGTTAAACAAAAAATACCTGAATCACGATCATTATACAGATGTAATAACATTTACATATTCAGAAAAAAACAGTAAACGCCTAAGCGGAGATGTTTTTGTAGATCCTGAAACTGTTTTTTTTAATGCTAGCAAATATGAACAGACCAAAGAACAGGAATTATTAAGAGTAATAATTCACGGGATACTCCATATGTCAGGCATGAACGACCAAACACCCGAAGAAAGAAAATGCATGAGCAGGGCAGAAGACGCCGCTTTAAGCGAGGTAACGATAAATCCATTTAAATGACCAATCATTACGACATTATAGTAGTGGGAGCAGGACATGCAGGATGCGAAGCAGCCCATGCAGCAGCAAAACTCGGGTCAAAAACATTGCTCGTCACCATGGATATAACAAAAATGGCACAGATGTCGTGCAACCCGGCTGTTGGAGGCATTGCAAAGGGACAGATTGTCAGAGAGATAGACGCCATGGGTGGAGCTATGGGACTTGTAACCGACAAAAGCACCATACAATTCAGAATGCTGAACCGCTCCAAAGGGCCGGCTATGTGGAGCCCCAGGGCACAATGCGACAGAATGTTATTTTCCATGACCTGGAGAGAAATCCTGGAAAACACAGAAGGACTGTATATATGGCAAGACCAGGTGGTTTCCCTTTTATTTGACGGGAATAAAGTAATTGGAGTAAAAACAGAATTCCAACAAGAAATCTTTGCGCAAGCTGTGATTCTTACAAATGGAACTTTTTTAAACGGGTTGATTTTCATTGGATGGAAATCTGCACCCGGTGGAAGAATAGGAGAGACACCCGCAGTAGGATTAAGCAGACAGCTTAAGGAAAAAGGAATACAGATAGAACGTATGAAAACCGGAACGCCTCCCAGAATAGACGGCAGAACGGTTGATTTTACTTCTTTGCAGATACAAAAAGGAGACACTAAACCACAAAAATTTTCTTTTTTAAATACGCTTTCAGCCATACAGGAGAAACAAAAACAAATGGACTGCTATATGGTGTACACCAATTCTGCAGTTCATGAGAAACTAAGAGAAGGTTTTAAGGATTCTCCTCTTTTTGCAGGAAGAATCAGCGGGAAAGGCCCAAGATACTGTCCAAGTATTGAGGATAAATTAAGAACCTTTGAAGATAAAGAACAACACCCCCTTTTTCTGGAACCGGAAGGATGGAATACAAACCAATATTATTTACAGGGATTTGCCTCGTCACTTCCAATAGAAATACAATTTCAGGCGATAAGGAAAATAAAGGGTCTGGAAAACGCAAGATTTCACAGTCCGGGTTATGCCGTTGAATACGATTATTTTCCGCCAACACAACTTTTTCACTCACTGGAAGTAAAAAATATAGAAAATCTATTTTTTGCAGGTCAGGTAAATGGCACAACAGGTTACGAAGAGGCCGCGGCACAGGGGTTGATGGCGGGGATCAATGCACACCAAAAGATCAACAAACTGGAACCGCTGACTTTAAACAGGAATCAGGCCTACATGGGCGTGCTCATAGACGATCTGGTAACCAAAGGCGTTGACGAACCTTACCGAATGTTTACCTCCCGTGCAGAATTCAGGATACTTTTAAGGCAGGACAATGCAGACGAAAGGCTGACGCCAAAAGGCTATAACATAGGCCTTGTAAAAGAAGCAAGATACAACCTGCTGATAAAAAAAATTGAAAAGAGAAACAATATCCTGAAATGGCTTGAGAGCACATCTGTTGAACCTGAAAAGGCGAATGAAATACTGGTCAAGGCTGGAACTGCTCCAATGAACACCAAAAGAAAACTGGCTCAAATTTTGAGCAGACCACAAGTCAGCTGGGAGGATATTGTTGGTTTTGTTCCACGTGGAACATTATATGAAGAGGATCCCAGGGCGGCAGAATTTTATGAGTCTGCAGAGATTGTGATAAAGTACAGAGGTTATATAGAAAGAGAAAAAGCTTTTGCAGAGAAAATCCTCAGACTCGACACGGTGGCCATTCCTGATAAATTTGACTATTCTAAAATCCTTTCACTGTCTACCGAGTCGCGACAAAAGCTACAAAAAATCAAACCCCGGACAATAGGTCAGGCCTCCAGGATTCCCGGGGTGTCTCCTGCCGATATTTCTGTTTTACTGCTGTATCTGGGACGTTAAATGTTTACAACATACTAACAAACAGTTTATAATCCATATTGACCTAAACAAAGACTGCTTTATTCAGCGGCAATATTTAAACACAGAAGAAAAAAAATATACTACTTTTGTGAGTTTATGCATCAAAGCACATTTTTACATTGAAACGTTTTTTCCTTATTACACTCATCTTCCTGTTTCCGTTTGTTTCCCTTAAGGCACAGCAAATGATACAAACCGTCAAAGGGAGGGTGGTGGACGATATATCTGAACAACCCCTGGTAGGCGTTGGAGTAGTGGTCAATAACAGCGGTTATTTGGCCACGTATACCGATATAGACGGTTACTACAGCATCCCCAACGTCCCGGTAGGAAGGATTACCATTCTTTTTTCCAGCATGGGCATGGAAAGCATCTATATGGAAAACATATCACTCAACTCGGGGAAGGAACTGGTAATCAATGTCACAATGCGCGAAGACGTGATGACGGTCCGGGAAATTGTCATAACTGCAGAAAGGGACAAATTGCGCCCGGTGAACGATATGGCTACTGTTTCGGCCAGGACATTCTCTGTAGCCGATGCAGAGCGTTACGCCGGTGCGATGAGCGATATTTCCCGAATGGCTCAGAATTTTGCAGGAGTGGGAACACCCAACGATTCTAACAACGACATTGTTATAAGGGGAAATTCCCCATATGGTCTTTTGTGGCGAATGGAAGGAGTTGACATCTACAATCCCAACCATTTTGCCGATGGAGGAGCCACAGGTGGAGCAATCAGCATGCTGAATGTCAACACGTTGTCAAATTCTGATTTTTATACCAGTGCTTTTCCGGCAGAATATGGCAACGCCTATTCCGGTGTTTTTGACATACACCTGAGGGAGGGGAATTACGATAAACATGAATTCACAGGTCAGCTGGGCATTAACGGTCTTGAGGTTGGAGTAGAAGGGCCTGTTTCCAGAAAATTGAAAGCCTCCTATATGGGCGCTTACCGTTATTCTTTTCTGGATGCGCTGGCATACCTGGGCTTTGAGTTCGGCACAGGATCTGCAGTTCCCAGGTACCAGGACTGGACGGCAAAAATTAATGTCCCCACACCCAAAGGCGGCACTTTTTCATTTTTTACCATTGGGGGAACAGGGAAAGTCAGTATCGTTGACGGAGAATCGGACTTTTACAATTATGCAGACGATATTTCTACCCAGTCCGGGATGGCTGTTGCCGGGATAAGATACCAGAAAAGCCTGGGACACAATCAATCCCTCAACATTGCGCTGGCCGGATCCTATTCCTCCTTTTCGGCCCAGATTGACTCCATGAATGCCGAAACACTGCTGAAAGACCGCCGTCAGGATGCCTTGCTCATGCGCGAATTCCAGAGTTTGCAGGCTGTCCATAACGTTAAGCTTGGGAGCCGGGTGTCCCTGCGCTCGGGACTTGTAGGAAAAAGGCTTGCCTACAAGTTCATTTCCAATGATTATTCCATGACCACCTATCCAAAAGACGTGAACGAGGTGGGTTATACATTTCTTCTGAGCGGATTTTCGGAGGTTTCCTACAGGGCCACCCCAAAACTGACCCTGGATGCAGGTGTGAACGCCCAATTTCTTTTCCTGAACCAGACCTGGAACATCGATCTTCGTTTTGGACTTTCCTGGAAACTCAAAGACAAGCACGAAATAACCTTTGGATACGGACTCCACAGCCAGTACCAGGGCCTTGAAATCTATATGACCAAATTGTTTTCCCAGGCCGTTGACAGCAAGATCTATCCGAACAGGTACCTGGATATGACACGTGCGCACCACCTGGTTTTGGGATACCAGTGGCGCATCGCCCCATCCACGCGGTTTAAAGCAGAGGTTTATTATCAGTATCTATACAACATCCCTGTAGACCTTTATGAACCGTATTACGCCGTGGTCAATCTGTCGGGGATGAGTTTTGACAAATACGGACGTGTCTACGTAAGCGATGCCACCGGATATAATTATGGGCTGGAACTGACACTGGAACGTTTTCTATCCCGCGGATGGTATTACATGGTTACCGCTTCTGTTTTTGAAAGTAAATTCAGAAGCATTGACAACATACTCAGAAATACCCGGTACAACAGCAATTTTGTATCCAATATACTGGTGGGAAAAGAGTTCGAATTGTCAAAAAAACCCACTGCCAGAAATATCTGGACGTTCGGGGGTGATGTGAAATTTTCTTTTGCCGGGGGACAAAGGTATATTCCAGTAGACCTGGATGCTTCCAGGGCTACCGGGACAACAGTCTATATTTATGAGCAGGCTTATGTGCCCAGGCACCCGTTCTACATGCGAGGTGATCTGAAGGCCTGGGCAAAAATCCAGCAACAGAAAGTCACACATGAAATCGGGGTTGAGATCCGGAATTTCACCAACCGCAAGAATGTGTATTCCTATGAATACGATGTGAAGCTGGAAGACATGAGAACGTCCTATCAAACCGGCCTGCTCCCCCTGGGGTATTACAGAATAACCTTCTGATATTTAGTCTAAAGGAAGGTAAAAAATACTATCTTCGGAACAAAATCCCGGAACGGGAACGTTAAAATAAGCCAACGCACGCAGATACGACGATCCGTCTTTTTTCCCCGCGCCCTTAAATAATTTGCATACAACACCCGGGTCTGTCTCTGACGGATAACAGAACCGTGGCGGAACCACGTAACCGCCCCGAAACAGACATTCCTGAAAGGCAAAATTGAAGATCGGCAAAGGCCAGAGAAATGCAAACTCCTGCCTTAGAGCATCATCTTTATAGGTTGCATAAAGTTCGCCAGACCGGGCCTGGCCATGAGGCCCCTTACAGTCAGACATCATTAAGGGAGCCGGGATGCGCACGGGGGTGTCAAATCCTCTTTTGAGATAGTATTTTTGCAGGTCTTCCGTTGCTGGATAGAGCAACACAAACGGGGGCCCGGCCAACGCCCGGGCAAGCAGCAGAGACCCAAACCCTTTGTTTTGCTGCAAAGGATGTGTAGCCAGTCCGTAAACACAGACGCCAGCCATGATCCGTTTATTTCTATGGTAAAGGGTAATGGGAAACAGGGTAAGAAAAGACATTCCCCCGGGATGGTACAGCACCGTCCCCAGCTCCAGGCAATGATCTGTTACGAAGGCGGCATAATCCAGGTTGTCCCCGAAAGCCGCGCACCAAATCTGCCGGAGCGCAATCTTGTCGTTGCTGGTTGCTTTGCGGATCACGGATAGATCGCAGCAATTAATTTTTCGTAACGTTTGTTCAGTTGGGCGCGTCGCAATTTGAGTGTTTGTGAGAGCATACCGTTTGCGGTAGTCCATTCATCATTCACAAGACGGAAAAACTTGATCTGTTCATGTGGTGCCAGCGATTTGTTTATCCGCTCAATCTCCTTATGAATCAATTCATTGATCTCTCTGGTCTGGTAAAGGTTCTCCAGATCTTGGAAAACCATTTTACGGTGAGCCGCCAAATCCTGTACCTGTGTGGAATTGGGGATGATTATGGCCGAGGCCACTTTCTGATTGCTTCCAATGACCAGCGAACTCTCAATATAAGGCGATTCGTTCAGTTTGCATTCAATTACCTGTGGAGCCACATACTTGCCGTTGGATAATTTGAAGATTTCCTTTTTGCGATCTGTAATTCGCAGAAAAACGCCATTGGTCATTTCACCCACATCGCCGGTGTGGAACCAGCCTTCAGAGTCTATGGCCTCGCGGGTGGCTTCGGGATTCTTGTAATACCCCATCATCACATGCGGACCGCGGGTTAGTATTTCACCATCGGGTAAAAATTTCAGTTCAGTCCCTTCCAGGACAGTGCCAACCGTCCCGATTTTACGGATCATGGACTTTGGTTTGTTTACGGCAATCACAGGCGCTGTCTCTGTAAGGCCGTAACCTTCATAAATGAACATTTTGGCTGCTGAAAACAAGCGAATGACGCAAGCCCGAATGGAGGAACCTCCGGTTACTATGAGCATTTCATGCCCCCCAAGGTTGGCCCTCCATTTGCTATACACCAGTTTGTCAAACAGCTTGTTAAGGGTCTTGCGCCAGAAGGTGAGCCTTTCGTAGTCAAATGTATTTCCAAAATTCCAGGCCCATGTGTAGATCATGCGTTTGATTCCCGTAAGGCTCTTGCCGGCGTCTTCCAGCTTCTTGTACATCATTTCTATAACACGCGGGACAGCACAGAATCCGTCTGCCTGGATGTCGTTCAGATCCCGGGCAATGGTTCCCATGTTCTCTGCATAATAGACACTGATTCCCAAAGACTGGAATTCATAGTTCATGGTTCTTTCGTAGATATGGCATAGCGGAAGGAAACTCAGATAACGGTGCGAGGAGTTTTTGGTTTGCTGTGCTGCGTGGGCCAGGAAATTAAAAACAATGCTGCTGTGGGCATGCATCACGCCCTTAGGCGTTCCCGTGGTCCCCGATGTATAGATGATGGTAAGCAGGGTGTCGGGCTTTATGTTCTTTTTGTTCTCCTGAATCACACCGGCCCATTTTTCCTTATGATTCCTGCCCATTGTAACGATCTGTTCCAGATTGTTTACCCCCTCTACGGGATCCACGGTAAAGACAGCCGGAGGGTTCTCCAGCGATGCGATTACCGGGGCCAGGTGTTTATACAGGATGGCACTGCCAATAATCATGATCTTTGCATCTGAGTGGGGTATGATATAGCGGTAATCGTCCTCACTCAAAGTAGAATAAACGGGCACATGGACAATACCGGCCAGGGCTGTTCCCATATCTACAAAATTCCATTCGGGCCGGTTGTTCATCACCGTGATCACCTTGTCTTCGCGCTGTAAACCATATTCCAGAAAACCGTATGCGTAAGCATGCGAGATTTCCGCATATTCGCGGGAGCTGTACTTCTTCCAGACGCCCTGTACCTTACCGGCCAGAATATCTTCTTTTGGATAGTTAATCTGTAGCCTTTCAAGTAAATCGAAGAGCCTGGTGACTTGAACTTCGTTATTCATGATAATGATTTTTTTAAATCGTTTACAAATACATCCACATGAGTTTTCCGGGTGTTGAAAGAACACATCCAGCGAACCTCTCCGGTGTTTTCATTCCAAATATAGAAGAAATGCTTTTCTACAAGTTTCCTTCGGGCCGCCTGGGGGATAATGGCAAAAACAGCATTGCTTTCCACTTTCTGTGTTATGGTTATACCTGGCAGATTATGTATCCTTTTGGCCAGATATTGCGCCATATGGTTGGCGTGACGCGCATTTTCAAGCCATAGTCCATGGTTAAGGTATTCCAGATATTGGGCAGCCACAAAACGACTTTTGGAAAAAAGCTGCATGGATTGTTTCCGGATGTACAGGAAATTTTCAGCCAGAAGGGGATGTAGCAATACAACAGACTCGCCCATAAGCATCCCGTTTTTTGTCCCGCCAAAGGAAAGAGCGTCAACACCCACACGGGTGGTTATCGCCTCCAGGGGGAGATCCAGGTATGCAGCAGCATTGGCCAGCCTGGACCCGTCCATGTGCAGGTACATGCCCTGTTCATGAGCCAGGTCTGCCAGGGCCTTAATTTCTTCCGGGGTATAAACCGTGCCGAGTTCCGTGACCTGGGAAATGGAAATGACCTTTGGCTGGGAATGATGCTGAAAACCAAAACCCCTGAGCAGGGGCCTGATATGTTCAGGATGCAGTTTCCCGTCTTCTGTGTTGGTTGTTATGACCTTACACCCGGTAAAACGCTCGGGGGCACCGCATTCGTCCTGGTTGATGTGGGCGGTTTCCGGACAGATTATGGCATGATAGGGCTGTGTCAGCGCCTGCAGACAGAGGACATTGGCCCCGGTCCCGTTGAAAACAAAGAATGCCTGCGCATTTTCTCCAAATATAGACCTGAACACATCCGCTGCCCTGGCAGAATATTCATCTTCTCCATAAGAAAGCTGGTAATCCTGATTGGCGTCTGCAAGAGCCCTTAGTACAGAGGGATGTGCCCCGGAATGATTATCACTTCCGAAGCTTGTTTTCATAAAAATAGTATCAAATGGCCTTAAGAGATTAATTCCCCGTAAGCCCGGGCATCGAGCAAATCACCAACCTCCTGGGGATCTGACATCCTGATCCTGACCATCCATCCTTTGCCGTAGGGGTCCTCATTGACTGTCTGAGGCGCTTCCTCCAGTAATTGGTTTACCTCTTCAATAGTCCCGGATACAGGCATTAAAGCATCAGCAACGGTCTTAACAGCCTCTATGGCGCCGAATACCTCATTTTTGTCCAGGGTTTCGCTCATGGTCTGTATATCAACAAAAACAATGTCGCCCAACTGAGACTGTGCAAAATCAGTAATGCCCACAGTGGCAAGATTACCTTCAATTTTTAACCACTCATGATCTTTGGAATACTTGAGATTGTCCGGAATATTCATAACAATAAGATTAAGTTTTGTGAAACAAAGATAGCCAAATATGGCAAACTACAAGAGTTTGAGGGCTTGTCTGATCATATCTTCCAGACCGCAGGAGGGGTTTTCTTTCTGCAGGCGCGAGATCACCTTTTCAACGGCCGAGCGCTGGAAGCCCAATTGTTGCAGGGCGGCAGCGGCTTCGGCCCCGGTTTCCGAAACAGCCGGCGCCAGATTGCCCAGACTGTCTGAATCCAGCCCGACTTTCAACATTTTATCCCGGAGTTCAATGATCATTCTTTCGGCTGTTTTGATGCCAATGCCCTTTACACTTTTGATCCGGACGACATCTCCTGTAATCAGGGCGTTGCGAAGTTCTGCGTTGCTCATGGCCGAGAGGATCATCCGTGCCGTATTTGGACCTACACCGGTAACCCCAATCAGCAAACGGAAAATCTCACGTTCATCACGTCTGGCAAAACCGTATAGCAGGTGGGCATCTTCCCTGACCTGGAGGTGCACCCAGAGCATCACTTCTTTACTGGTGTGGATGGCCGAGTATGTTTGCAGGGATATGAGCAAATGATAACCAATTCCGCCTGTTTCCACCACGGCCTGCGTGGGATCTGCCGTGACCAGGTTTCCCTTTATATATTCGTACATTTTAACGGGGCTTATTACACTGCAAATATACATTTATTATCTTTGAAGCATGAATTGTTCACATATCAGGGAACAGTTTCCCGCCCTGTCACAAAAAGTATACGGGAAACCTCTTGTTTACCTGGACAATGGGGCTACAACCCAGAAACCCAGGCAGGTACTGGACGTGCTGCAGGAAATGCAAGGGGGTATGAATGGGAACATCCATCGGGCGGTCCATTACCTGAGCGTGCAGTGCACCGAACGGTATGACAGGGCCCGCGCAACCATAAGGGATTTCATTAATGCCACCTCTGTTAACGAGGTGATTTTTACCAGCGGGACAACCGCCTCACTCAACCTGCTAGCTTATTCCTTCGGGCAAACCTACATCCGGCCCGGAGACCGCATTGTGATTACCGGGGCCGAACACCATTCCAATATTGTCCCCTGGCAGATGATGTGTAAACGTACCGGGGCCCTGCTTGAAGTCTGGGATATTGACGATTCGGGGGCCATGGATCCGAAAAAACTGGAGCAGATCCTGGATAAACCCGGAGAAAAACCAAAACTGCTGGCCATAACGCATATATCCAACGTGCTGGGACTGGTCAATCCCCTGGCCGATATCATACGCATAGCCCATTATTACAACATACCGGTGGCTGTGGACGGGGCCCAGGGTATTGTCCATAAGAAAGTGGACGTTCAGGAAATGGACGCTGATTTCTACGTTTTTTCTGGACACAAGCTATACGGGCCCACGGGAACAGGCGTATTGTACGGAAAAGAAAAATATCTGGAAGAGATGGTCCCATGGCAGGGCGGAGGCGATATGATAGAAAAGGTTTGCCTGCCCACAGGTACCACCTATGCCCCGCTTCCCCTCAAATTTGAAGCCGGTACAGCCAACTTCATTGGCGTGGCCGGGATGGGTGCGGCCATTGAATTTATTAACAGCCTGAATGCTTTTAACGTTGAGGCACATGAAAGGGAAATTACTACAAAAGCCATGGCCTCATTACAGGCCATAGAGGGCTGCAGGGTATACGGCGTCCCGGGTACCTATTACGGCCAGGTTTATGAAAAAATACCGGTCTTTTCCATGTCCATAGAGGGGGCGCATCCGTCCGATATAGCCACATTGCTGGACAAGATGGGCATTGCGGCCCGGTCGGGCATGCTTTGTGCCGAGCCATTGCTGGGGCACTTCCATCTGACCGCCGTGCTGCGTGCTTCATTTGCATTGTACAATACCTTGGAGGAACTGGACTACTTTGTGGAGTCCCTGCGGAAGGTATTGAAAATGCTTCGTTAATCCCGTTATATCATGACTATTGAAGACAAACAGACACAAATTGTAGAGGAGTTCTCCTTTCTGGAGGATTGGATGGACAAATACGAATACCTCATTGAGCTGGGGAAAAAACTGCCCCCGCTGGAAGAAAATTCCCGTACGGAAAAAAACCTGATCAGGGGATGCCAGTCCAGGGTGTGGCTTGCGGTGAGCAGGGAAAACGGAAAGCTTCATTTCCGGGCCGACAGCGACGCCCTCATCACTAAAGGAATTATTTCACTGCTGGTACAGGTTTTCTCTGGGCAAACCCCCGGTGAAATCCTGGACGCAGACCTGTCTTTCATTCAAAAAATCGGTTTGAAGGAGCACCTCTCCCCAACGCGGGCCAACGGACTGTTGTCCATGATAGAGCAGATACGGCTATATGCCCTGGCTGCCAATACAGAGAACACAAAAGAACATGGAAAGTGAACTGGAAAATAATATAAGACAGGCGCTGAGACAGATTTTTGACCCGGAAATCCCGGTCAACATTGTGGACCTGGGCCTTATCTACGGCATTGAGATAGGCGATAAGGAGGATAAAGGGCATCCGGTAACCGTTACAATGACACTTACGGCCCCCAATTGCCCCATGGCGGAACAGGTGATAGAAGAGGCAAGGTTTACTGTTAGCCATGTCCCAGGCGTATCCCGGGCGTCAATAAACCTGACTTTTGATCCCCCCTGGGATCCCTCCCGCATGAGCGAAGAAGCCCTGCTTGACACCGGTCTTTACGGAATGTACTGATACAGGATGCCTATGCATACGACGTACCTTCTTTTGGGAAGCAACCTGGGTAACCGGGATACCCTGCTGGAACAGGCCTTGCAAGCCTTGCATGCCCTGGGTACTATCACGGCCGTTTCCACCCGGAAGGAAACAGAACCCTGGGGCTTTACCATTCCCGTTCCTCCTTTCCTGAACCAGGCCTTGTGCCTGGAGACCCAGCTAGGCCCGGAAGAGCTACTGGATCATTGTTTGGAAATCGAAAAAAAACTGGGCAGGGTACGGCCGGGGCAAGAGCCCCCTGCAAAAGTCGGACAAACCTACGTTTCTCGTCTGATAGACATTGATATACTTTTGTATGACAATTTGACAATGGACTCTCAAAGGCTCACTCTGCCGCACCCCCAGCTAGAGGACCGGGATTTTACCAGGGACCTGCTGGAAGAGATTCTCCCAAAAAGTCTATCTTTGCAGGACTTTTTTACGAAATGATGACACAGGACGATTTATTCAAAAACATTATTGCCCACGCCAAGGAATACGGATTCATATTTCCCTCCAGCGAGATATACGACGGGTTAAGCGCCGTGTACGATTATGGACAGAACGGAGTGGAGCTCAAGAACAACATCAGGAAGTACTGGTGGGATTCACTGGTCCGAATGCACGACAATATTGTGGGGCTGGACTCGGCAATCTTCATGCATCCAAAGATATGGGAAGCCAGCGGGCATGTGGCCGCCTTCAACGATCCGCTGATAGACAATAAAGATTCCAAAAAAAGATACCGGGCCGATGTGTTGCTGGAAGATTACCTGGCCAGACTGGAAGACAAAATTAACAAAGAAGTGGCCAAAGGCCAGAAACGGTTCGGGGAACAATTTGAAGAAACGAAATTCCGCGCCACCAATCCCAATGTGCTTAGGGAACAGACAAAGATCAACCAGGTCCAGGAAAAGATGATCAGGGCCCTGAACGAGAACGATCTGACGGGATTGCGCCAGCTCATCATTGATTGCGGGATCGTCTGCCCGGTTTCGGGGACCAGGAACTGGACCGAGGTGCGACAGTTTAACCTGATGTTCAGCACCCAGCTGGGGAGCACCGGCGAAGGGGCATCCCAGGTCTTTCTCAGGCCCGAAACGGCCCAGGGAATCTTTGTGAACTTTCTGAATGTACAGAAAAGCGGCCGCATGAAGGTTCCCTTTGGCATAGCACAGACCGGGAAGGCCTTCCGGAACGAAATAGTGGCCAGGCAATTCATTTTCAGAATGCGCGAATTTGAACAGATGGAAATGCAGTTCTTTGTCAAACCAGGTGAAGAGATGAAGTGGTATGAGTACTGGAAGGACATGCGCCTTCGCTGGCATTTGTCACTGGGCCTGGGAGGGGAAATGTACCGGTTCCACAATCATGACAAGCTGGCCCACTATGCCAATGCCGCCTGTGACATTGAATTTCAGTTTCCTTTTGGGTTCAAGGAACTGGAAGGGATCCATTCCCGGACTGATTATGATCTCTCGCGCCATGAAGAATTCTCGGGCCGTAAATTGCGGTATTTTGACCCGGAAACAAATGAAAGCTATGTTCCCTATGTGGTAGAGACTTCCATTGGCCTGGACCGGACGTTCCTGGCTGTATTGTCCGCCTCGTACCGGGAAGAGGAACTTGAAGACGGTGAAATCCGGGTGGTATTGAGTATACCCCACATACTGGCCCCTGTTAAGCTGGGGGTTTTTCCTCTGGTCAAAAAGGACGGATTGCCCGAGGTGGCACAGCAGATTCTCAAAACACTCCGCCTGGATCACGCCTGCCTTTATGACGAGAAGGACAGCATAGGAAAACGCTACCGCAGGATGGATGCCATAGGCACTCCCCTTTGCATAACAGTAGACCATCAGACCCTGGAAGATAACACCGTAACCATCAGGGACAGGGATACCATGCTCCAGGAAAGGGTTCCGGTAGAGAACCTGCCCGGTATTCTGGATGAAAAATTAAACAGCAGGAATTGGCTCGGAAAACTGACATAAAGAAAGGAATCGGAAGGATTTTGATGATCTTTCTCCTGGTGCTTTACCTGGGGGGATGCACGTATCTTTTGTTTGTCAAGGGAGATACCCTGCCAGAATTCAAGAAAACCGGAATGATTTTATGGCTGGCCTCCCTGCTAGATGTGTTGCCCGATAAGATCATCCATACACTGCTGTTTATTCCCATTATTCCCCTTGCCTGGGGAGCCGTAAGGCCCCGCCTGGTAATCACAAAGATTGTCATATTCTGGTCCGGGCTTATTTTTGGCGTGATAACAGAAATCATCCAGCATTACCTCCCGTACAGAACCGGGGATATTTCCGATGTGGCGGCAGATATTGTAGGAAGTGTCCTTGGTATTCCCTTAATGTTGCTGTTTTTTTCTGGTGAAAGAAAGAAACGAAAATGAATGAGATAATTTTATCGGGACTGCTCAATCTTTTTGCCTTATTCGGGGCTTTGGCCGGGATTGACAAAGAGCGGGCAGCAAAACTCATTGCTGCCTATCTTGACCAGCACTTTGGCATACGCCGCAGGGAAACCTATCTGGGCCTGTACAGGGATCTTACCGACCTTTATGAGTTGTCTCCGGATCTGGACAAGGACAAGATCATAGAATCTGTATGCGAAGGATTGCGCAAAAATATTGAATCTTCAGAACAATCTTTGCTCCTGCTGCGTTTCATGGAGTTTTCCTCCATTAACAGGGAAGGGTTTCTGAAGCAGGAAGATCTTTTTCATAAAGTAGGCACTCATTTTAATGTGACCGATCAAGAACTCATGCACTTCAGGGCTTTTGTACTGGACGGAGAGACTGACCGGGTACGCAGCTTCAGGCCGCAAGGCTGGGAAGGGATATTGCGGCTGATAGACCTGCCTGGAAAGAATGTGATTGCTTTTACTTACCGGGGAAATGACCAGGTGATGATGAACGATGTCCCGGTATTGCAGGACACGTTCCAGCTGTGGCAACAAAGCTCGGTTATGAAGGGAAAACACGGGGATCCACTGTATTACAGCAATGTGCAATCTCTTTTTCAGACAAGGGATACCACCAGCGCCCCCATCGAACTGGCGGGTCAGGGTATTGAATTCCGCTTTCCACGCAGCGAAAACGGGATGCACAACTTCTCCTTTACCCTCAGATCGGGACAGCTGGTAGCCATCATGGGGGGAAGCGGGGTAGGAAAATCCACGTTGCTGGGCTTGCTCAACGGAAATATCCGGCCGCAGGAAGGACAGATCCTGCTAAATGGCCACTCCATTGAAGAACCGCTTGTGCAAAAGCTCGTCGGCTTTGTTCCACAGGATGACCTGCTGATAGAAGAACTGACGGTATTTCAGAACCTGTGGTATACCGCCAGGCTTTGTTTTGACGGGATGTCCCCTGCATGGTTGGAAAATAAAGTGATGGAAGTGCTTACAGACCTGGGCCTTGCCGCTACCAGAGACCTGAAAGTGGGCTCGGCGCTGAACAAGACAATCAGCGGGGGACAACGCAAAAGACTCAACATAGCGCTGGAGCTGATCAGGGAACCGGCGGTACTGTTTTTGGACGAACCCACTTCGGGCCTGAGCTCCTCGGACTCGGAAAAGGTCATAAATTTACTGAAAGAACAAACGTTCAGAGGCCGGCTCATTGTGGTCAACATCCACCAGCCGTCCTCGGATATTTACAAATTGTTTGACCGCCTGTGGCTACTGGACAAGGGGGGATACCCGGTTTTTGACGGGAATCCCATAGAGGCCGTTACGTATTTCAAGCAGGCCGCCCAACACGCCGATGCGCAAACGAGCATGTGTGCCACATGCGGAAATGTGAATCCCGAGATTATTCTCAACATTCTGGATTCCAAATCACTGGACGAAACCGGGCGACTTACCGAAAAACGCCGCATAAGCCCGGAGGAATGGCATAACAAATACCTGGAATCAAGACAGGAGCAGGAAAAACAACAAATACGGGATGTCCCCGTTACTAAACAGAAAAAACCCTCTCCCTGGAAACAATTCCTAATATTCCTGGAACGTAACCTACAAACAAAGAAAGCCAATACGCAGTATTTGCTCATTTCGCTGCTGGAAGCTCCTTTGCTGGCAGCCATAGTAGCCATGCTCACCCGGTATGCCCCCGAGACGGGGTACACCGTCATGGATAACAAGAACCTGGTCTCGTTCTTTTTCATGGCCGTTATTGTGGCCATATTCATGGGCATGAGCGTTAGCGCAGAGGAAATCTTTAAAGACCGTTCCCTGCTCAAGCGGGAACGTTTCCTGCGCCTGAGTCACAACGGGTATATCTGGTCAAAGATCGTCTTCCTGGCAGGACTTTCACTTATCCAGACGCTCTTATTTATCCTGGTGGGGCATGCCATTATGGGAATACACGGCATGCTGGGCATCTGGTGGGTCATTCTTTTTGCCTCGGCCTTTGTGGCCAACCTTACCGGGCTGGTCCTTTCCCAATCTTTAAGCTCCATAGTGGCCATCTATATAACCATTCCTTTGCTGCTCATCCCCCAGATCCTATTGTGCGGCCTGGTAGTCAAGTTTGACGACCTGAATCCTTCGAGTAAAACAGGGAACGTACCCTTTATTGGCGAAGTCATCCCTTCACGCTGGGCCTTCGAAGCCTTGGCGGTAAGTTCGTACATGTACAATCCCTACATGAAACATTTTTTTGAAGACGAAAAGGAAAAATTCAGGGCACAGTATTACCGTCTCGGATTTCTGGAGGAATTGCAGAGCCAGATGGAAATAGCACAGGATGAATACTTTAAGAAGAGCGCGGTGGATCCGCAAAGACTCCGTGTCATTATGGGCGGAATTCCCAAACTGGCTATGGTTACCGGGCTAGAACGGTTCACTTATCCGGTGGATTCATGGTCTGCAGAACTTTATGAAGCCCTGGACGGTTATTTCAAACAGGCAGACAAGGCATTGTCAGGCAGCTCGTTGCGTTATACACACGCCATAGACAGGTTGAACCGGGAATTATTGGAAGAAACGGGCCGGGAGGGATTGCTGGCGCTGAAAAAAAACAACCACAACCTGTTTCTGCAGGACCTGGTACTCAACACATCCAGTACGCGTATGTACAGGCTGGCGGACCATGTGATTGTTCCCCGGGTGGGGCACATCTACCTGGAGCCTTCAACCCGTGATGGCCGTGCTCCCTTTTACAGCCATGTGAAAATCCTGGGTGCGTGGAAAATTTCCACCCTCTGGTACAACCTGGGGGTTCTGGGACTGATGGCTGTATTGACATCACTGGCCTTGTTTTTCGAATTTCCAGCCAGGTTTATGCGAAAGCAAAGCACATAATACCGGGTTTTTTTATATTTGTACGATTATTCCGGAAATATTATCAACATTCAAAAAGACCTAAATATGAGAAAAATCGCCATCGCGCTATTGTTCGCCTCTGCACTTATAGTGGGTGCTTGTGGCAACACTGCTTCCAAAAAGAAAGATGCCGGCACAAAATCAGACGTTTCTTTGCAGGAGCAATACCTGACACAGGATTTAATTATTAAAATTGATTCACTGATCGCCGGATTCCAGCAATTGGGTGTTATGCCCCATATGAAAGCCATAGATGAAGGGATACTGGTTCTTACCGACCGCGAAAAGAGGGTCAAACCCACGTACCTTATGCCACTTGCCAGGGTGAATGAACTGATTACCCTGAACCAGAAATGCAGGGCCCTGGCTGTTTATGCAGTGGACCGTGAGATAGCCCAGTTATACGAGATGCCGCTGGAAGAGTATGACAAGGTGATAGCACAACTGATGGTCGACACCGATAATGTGTCGCTCATGGAAGGGGCAGAGATCAAGGTAGAAGTAAACGCTTTAGACGTGAACTCCTGGATTGTAACCATGGGTGAGGAACAACTGGGGAAGGAGCAAATGCATTTATTCTTTGAAACTATCGCAGCAGGGATTATGGAATCATTGTATATAACCAGCCTGGACATACCCCGTTATATCACCTATTTCAATGACCAGACAGCTTCCGAGGTTTCCTACAGGTTCCTGCTGGTTGTGGAAGGCATTAAATCCCTGATGCCCTATCATCCGGAACTGGAATCGATCCGCGGTATCCTCGAACCGCTGAATGTCATCAATGCCATTAACGTCAAACAGCTTGAAGAACAACTGAACACACTGGCAGTAGTTATTGCTGACGGACGGAACAAGCTGCTTGACTGATACTTAAAACCTAATTGTGCGAAAGCCGCTCATTACAGGAGCGGCTTTTTTATTTTATACTAATTTTACAAGAAAAATGTTTTTTAAAATTGCATTATTCCTGTCTATGATCATTCAACTGTCAACAGCCATTGTGGCAGTCAGTATGGTGCGCAGGACCAGGTACAATGTGTCGTGGATTCTTATCTCAATAGCCTTTGTCCTGATGGCGCTGGAAAGGCTGGTTGAATTTTCATCATTTTTCTGGCAGACCAAAATTATTGCCAAAGAGGAGGTTAACAGCTGGCTGGGTATTCTGATTTCCATCCTGATGCTCATAAGCCTCTATTATATCAGGCAGATTTTCAATCTTCAGGACCAATTGGAGGCTATGCGCAAGACGAGTGAAAAACGAATGCTGATGGGGATTATTCAAGGCGAAGAAAACGCCCGTCGTACCATTGCCGGAGACTTGCACGACGGAATGGGTCCGCTGTTATCTTCGGTAAAAATGATTATAAGCTCAGCTGATACCAAAAAGATGAATCCGGAAAACCGGAAGATAGTAGAACAGACATGTACGGTAATTGACGAGGCAATAGTTACGCTTCGGGAAATATCCAATCACCTGAGTCCGCATCTTCTGAAAAATTTCGGATTGGTTAAGGCAATAGAAACACTTACGAAACAACTGTTTGCCAATTCCCCCATAAAAGTGGTTTTACACTCCGACATTTCTGCCAAAAGGTACAATTACGATGTGGAAATCAATGTCTACCGGATAGTTACCGAATTATTGAACAACAGCGTGAAACACGCCGGTGCGGAAACCATAGAACTGGGATTAAAGGAAGAGCTGAACCACCGACTTATGGTCGATTACCGGGACGACGGGAAAGGTATGAAGCCCGGATGTTTTTTTGGACAGGATCCGTCTTTTTCCGGTATGGGACTGGATAACATCTATTCCCGTGTCACGTCGCTGGACGGGTCTGTTTCCGTGGATTCGTCTCAGGGGAAAGGGTTTTATGCACATATTGAAATACCTGTATGATGAAAAAAATCAATATATTTTTAGTTGATGACCATGCCTTGTTTCGGGAAGGCTTGCGTTTTTTGCTTCTGAAAATGGATTTTGTAGACCGGATACTGGAAGCGGAAAACGGCTTCGATTTTCTGGAAAAAATAGTTGAGGTAAATAACTGTATTGTATTAATGGATATAGAGATGCCATTAATGAACGGAATTGAAGCTACAAGAAAAGCGCTTGAACGCAATCCGGATATAAAAATACTTGCCTTGTCCATGTATTCAGAGGAAAGTTACCTTTCCAGCATGATAGAAGCGGGTGCATCGGGGTTTTTATTGAAAAATTCTTCCTTTAGTGAAGTGAAAAGTGCTTTGCGGGATGTTATGGAGGGAAAGAATTATTTTTCTCCGGCCATAATACAATCAATTCTGGAAATTATGAACCATAAGATCAATCATTCTGATAAGGATCATAATGATATTACGCAACGTGAAAAGGATATTCTGTATTATATATGCAAAGGGTTCTCCAATGTGGAAATTGCACAGAAACTGGGTATAAGTAAACGTACAGTGGACAAACACCGGGAAAACCTGCTCCAGAAAACACAGTCCAAAAACACGGCCAACCTGGTCACCTATGCTGTAAGGCACCATTATTTTGACATTTGAGATTACTATTATACGTGTTTTAACGTAGCTACAGATACGTTTTTCATGGGTTTATAAAAATAGTAAAAGCTTTTACCTTTGTCTGAAATAAAAACGACAATGATAAAAAGCATTACCATAATGCCCGGAAAAAACAAAGATGGGAATCCCGAATACTTCTCACAGATTGACATTTATCCTGGAGAAATCGTGGGGGTTGTAGGTCCTACAGGAAGCGGCAAGAGCGCTTTTATTGAAGATATTGAACAGCTGGCACAGGGCGATACTGCCACACAGCGTCGTGTGCTAATAAACGGCAGCATTCCTGATATTTCCATGCGGTTTGATCCCAAAAAGAAAATGATTGCCCAATTATCACAAAACATGAATTTTCTGGCAGATATGACGGTCCGGGATTTTCTGATACTTCACGCCAAGTGCAGGGCAAAGAATCTGAACATGGTGGAACAGGTTGTTTACCATGCCAACACATTGACAGGTGAGCCTATAACGGAAGATATGAATCTAACGATCCTAAGCGGAGGACAAAGCCGGTCGTTGATGGTGGCGGATGTTGCTTTTATCAGTGATTCACCCATAGTCCTGATAGATGAAATTGAAAACGCCGGCATAAAAAAACACCAGGCAATGGAATTGCTGTCGGGCAAGGGAAAGATCATTTTGGTGGTAACACATGATCCATTGCTGGCCTTAATGACAGGCCGGCGCATCGTAATGAAAAATGGCGGGGTAGAAAAGATCTTCAGCACAACTACTCATGAAACAGATCTTTGCGTGGAATTGAACCGGATGGACCGTGAGCTGTTCAGGATCCGCGAACGGGTGAGGCTGGGTGAAGAAATCGTTGCCTGACAAGAAAAACATGAAAGTGATTGTAGTAGCCGGTACGCCGGGAGCAGGCAAAACGTCCGTATTGCTCAATACCATTAAATTTCTAAAAGAACAGCAGGTAAAAATCGCGGTTGCCAAGATAGATTGTTTGTATACCGAAGACCACATCCGCTTTAAAAAGACAGGGATTCCCACCATGGTGGGATTGTCCAGGGATATGTGCCCCGATCATTACACCATTTATAACATAGCAGAGATGGTGTCCTTTGCCCGGGATCATGATGCGCCTATGCTTATAGTAGAAACAGCCGGATTGTGCCACAGGTGTGCTCCCTATACTACCAATGGACTGGGTGTTTGTGTGATAGATGCCACAACAGGGCCCAATACCCCGCTAAAAGTCGGTCCATTTTTAAGCACGGCCAATGTGGTGGCCATAACAAAAGGCGATATGATCTCGCAGGCAGAAAGGGAAATATTCAGGGAAAGGGTAGTGGAAATGAATGCCGGATGCCGTATCATTGAGACAAACGGATTGACCGGAAAGGGGACTTCCGAACTGGCGGGATGTTTTACTGATGCTCCCGAGTTTAAGTACAGTGAAGATATCATGCGTCATAATGCGCCATTTTCTATATGTACGTTATGCGTTGGGGAAATGCATATTGAAAAGAAATACCATCGGGGAGTGCTGAGGCACATAAACGGGGTTCAGGAATATAAGGGAGAATAAGCCATGATAAAGGAGGAAACCCTGTTGACGTTGCTGCCGGGATTCAATTGCGGTGCCTGCGGTTATGTGAATTGCGCGACATTTGCCTCGGCTTTAAAAGAAAAAAGGGCCGTACCGGAACAATGCCCGGTTTTCAGTCAGGAGCGGTTTGTGGAGCAGTTCAAAAAACTTACCGGCATGATGAATCTGGCCGGCATTGAAGAAAAACAAACATACACCGGCCTTATTGATAAAGCAAAAGCCGATTTTCTGTTACATCCATTGCCCGGAGAACCATCCTGCCGTGAAACACTGGCCTGTTTCTCGGCCCATAAGATATCTAAAAACGATGTGATTCGTTATCGTCCGCTGGGATGTCCCATTACACATTTTGCACGGGTTGTGGAGTTAGATAACGGATTATTGGATGTGTGGGTAACAGGGCCGGGCAAGCTGCTGGGCCGGGAGGAGAAGGTTATTGAAGCGGGGATATGTATGGTGCTTTCATTCAGGGGGGTAATAGAAGGAATGCGGCCGTTTGTGGGGCAAACGGTAAAATTCCTGCCGGCTCATTGCATGATGGGGAAAGTGCATTCAGGGGTAATTGTGGCTTTGGAAGACCAGACTACGCGAATAGACTGTATAGACCTGAAGATCTGGGAACACGTAAAGGTTTAAACCTCCCGGCATGTGTGTGGCTTTTCGCATATCACAATTCTTTTGCCTTCAATAAAGGGGCAGTAGGTGGAACCGCCCGCGCCATTTTGATCCCGGCTTTATTATCTTTGTTCTATGAAAAAAACATTGAAAGCCACCCTGCGGTGCCTGTTGCTCCTGTTTGCAGTAACAGGCTGTCACAAGGAGGATCATTTATTTACAAGCCTTTCCATGCTGGATGGAGAAAAATTGTTTGCCGTTCCAGCGGGGACAGCGGCCGATCAAATGGTTCTGGACCGAATTCCGGATGCCCGGATCATTTATTTTAACAGTGTTCTGGATTGTGCCCTGGCTGTTAGGGAAGGGAAAGCCCATGCTACGGCTTATGATCTGCCGGTACTGGCCAATATACGGGCAAAACTTGAGGGACTGACCGTTCTGGATGAGTTCATTATGGACGATCAGTACGGTTTTGCAGTACGGCCGAATGACCAGAGTCTGAAAGAGACGATGGACCGCGTTTTGTCAAGAATCCAGGAAGATGGCACTTACGCCCAGATGCTGGACCGCTGGTTTCCCAAACAGGGAAATCCCGGTCCGATGCCTAAAATTCTGTTAAGCGGAGGGAACGGTACATTAGATTTCGGGACAGCGGCTGTTACCGAACCCATGTCTTATGTATATGCCGATGACGGGGTCATTGGATTTGATATTGAATATGCCAGCTACATTGCACAGGAACTGGGCATGGAGCTCAATATTGTGGACATGGAATTTGGGGCATTGCTCCCTGCGCTTATTTCGGAGAAGGTGGATATGATTGGGGCCGGATTGTCCATAACGGAAGAAAGGGCCAAGAGCGTCCTGTTTTCAGAGCCTTATTACAAGGGAGGATTGGCCGTGATGGTCCGGGAAAAGCCTCAGCAGACAAAGCCAGCAAAACGACCTAAAACACTTGGCGTACTATTGGGGTCTACCCATGAGGAATATGCCCTGACCCATTACCCCGATGAACGCATACAGCAATTCCAGAACGTGCCCGATCTACTGGTGTCGCTGCGACAGGGTAAATCAGACGCAGCCATGTATACCCGCGAAATGCTGGCTCCTGTGTTGAAAGAAAATCCCGATCTGGGCATATTGTCTGATTTTATTTTTTATGAACCCATAGGGGCCGTTTTCAGTAAGGAAAACGACTCCCTGAGGCTGCAGTTCAATGCTTTTGTTCAGCAGATCCGGGAAAACGGAATATATGACCAGATGGTGGAACGATGGGTGACCAAAGAAGGGGTACAGATGCCGGAGATTGAAAAGCGCGTGGAAAACGGGGCGTTGCACGTTGCCATGGTAACCAGCATGGGTTTACCTTTTATCGGGATCAGTCAAGGAAATCTGGTGGGTTATGATGTGGAGATCATGAAGCGCTTTGCCTCATACCTGGGGAAAGAGTTCGTTCCTGTCGATATGCCTTTCAATAGTTTGTTACTGGCAGTGGCTACGGGAAAAGCCGACGTGGCTGTATCCTGTATCACCATTACTGAGGAACGGGCAAAAACAGTGTCTTTTTCTGATAAGTATTACGAGTGCAGTGTAAGCATCATTGCCGACATGAGCCGCATGACCCATGATAATGCCGCAGAATTCATGCCTTCAAAGATGCAGTCAGAAAAAAAGGATTTTTTCAAAAAGATCGGTGAAAGTTTTCATAACAACCTGGTGCAGGAAAACCGTTATAAGCTGGTTCTTGACGGGTTGGCCGTGACGGTCATCATTTCCCTCCTTGCAGCCATCCTGGGTACCGTCCTTGCAGGGGGGGTCTGCTTCATGCGCATGTCGGCCTCGCGTTTTGCTTCTTCTTTTGCCAAAGGCTACATTGCCTTCTTCAGGGGCACACCGGTGCTGGTCTTGCTGATGATCATCTTCTATGTAGTGTTCGCTTCGGTCCAGATCAGCCCGGTGATGGTGGCGGTCATTGCATTCGGGTTGAATTTTGCCTCCTACGTTGCCGAGATCTTCCGCACATCCATCAACAGCATCGGCAAGGGGCAAAAAGAAGCAGGGATTGCCGGTGGTTTTACCCGCACACAGACCTTTACCCACATCATCCTGCCACAGGCACTGCGGCATGCCATGCCTGTCTACAAGGGAGAATTCATTTCTATGGTCAAGGCCACCTCGGTAGTGGGATACATTGCCGTTCAGGATGTTACGCGGGTGAGCGACATTATCCGCAGCCGTACGTTCGATGCCTTTTTCCCGCTGCTGGTAGCCACGGTCATTTACCTGGCACTGTCCTGGCTGCTGACGTGGTTGCTGGATAAAGTTGAAATTACTGTGGATCCCAAAAGGAAGGCTATACGCAAAGTTAAGGAGGAAACAGTATGATACGGGTAGAACATTTATCCAAAAAATTCGGGAATCTGGAAGTCCTTAAAGATATTAATGCACAGATAAAAAAAGGCGAGGTCATTTCTATCATAGGCCCATCGGGAACCGGGAAGAGTACCTTCCTGCGGTGCCTGAATTTACTGGAAACTCCCACCGGAGGTAAAATTCTCATTGACGGGGATCCCTTGCTGGATAAAGGGACAGATGTGCCGCGCATACGCCGCAAAATGGGCATGGTTTTTCAGTCTTTTAACCTGTATGCGCACCTGACCGTCCTGGAGAATTTAACCCTTGGTCCGGTGGTCCTTTTGAAAAAGAAACGGGCCGAGGCGGACCGCAAAGCCATGGAACTGCTTAAAATGGTTGGTCTGGCAGAAAAGGTGTACAGTTTCCCCGATGAGCTCTCCGGAGGGCAGCAGCAGCGCATTGCCATAGCCCGGTGCCTGGCCATGGAGCCCGGGATATTGCTTTTTGACGAGCCTACATCGGCTCTGGACCCCACCATGGTAAGCGAGGTGCTGGCAGTAATCCGTCGTCTGGCCCGCGATGGCATGACCATGATAATCGTAACACACGAGATGGAGTTTGCCCGCAACATTTCCTCGCGTGTTTTCTATATGGATGAAGGGGTGATTTATGAAGAAGGCACTCCGTCTCAGATCTTTGACAACCCCCTCAGGACCAAAACCAAAGCCTTTATTCACCGGGTACGCAGCCTGCAGTTTCACATAAACAGTCCATTTTTTGATCTGTACCGGCTGCAGGGAGAAATGATCATCTTTTGCGAAAAGCATGTGATCCCCGCTAAAATCTGCAACCGGTTGCAGATCATGGCCGAGGAAGTGCTGCAAATGCAACCCGATCATACCAATGTCCTGCTGGAACTGTCCTATTCGGAGAAAGAAGACTCTCTTCTTATGCAGTGTACGGCCGCAGGAAAACCCGTAAATCCGCTGGAACAGGCGGACAACGAAATACACTCCACCATGCTGAAGGCACTCTGTGAAAGCGTGGAATACAGCTACAGAGATAGCAAAAACCAGCTACAGCTGTGGGTGAGAAGGTAAGGTGCTTTTACGCACCGCCTTGAAAGACAATTTTTTAGGGAAGCTTACGCCACAAGAAGCGGAAGCTTTTTATTATTGCCGAGGCTTCCCTTTCTTGTGGTGTCAGCAACAGCCGGTCAGGGGTAGTTTCTGCCAGCAGCGCCTGCCTGCCAGGAAAGAGGTTCCGCCTCATAACATAGAAACCGGTTAAAATAGGTTTTTAACCGGTTTCCTGTCGGGGTGGTCCGACTCGAACGGACGACCCCCTGCTCCCAAAGCAGGAACGCTAACCAACTGCGCTACACCCCGAAACTTTAGGGCTGCGAAGATAGGAATTTTTTTTTATTTTATTTGACTCATGGCTTTTTCATATCTTTTTTCCACTTTCCTCCAGTTGATCACATTCCAGAAGGCTTCTATGTAATCTGCCCGTTTGTTCTGATATTTCAGGTAGTAGGCATGTTCCCAGACATCCATGGTCAACAGGGGAATTCCCCGTTCCTGGACTACATCCATCAACGGGTTGTCCTGGTTGGGAGTGGAACTGATAAACAGATTGCCCTTTGCGTCCAGACTCAGCCAGGCCCAGCCGCTGCCAAAACGGGTGGCACCGGCGGTGGTAAAAGCGGTTTTCATCTGGTCAAGTGAACCGAAGGTTTTGTCAATGGCTTTGGCCAGTTTTCCTGTAGGTTTGTCAGGCCCCGAGGGGGTCATGTTTTCCCAGAAGAGGGTGTGGTTGTAATATCCTCCGCCGTTGTTGCGGACAGCTGCAGGATAGTGGCTGATTTTGTCAAAAATGTCTTCAATGGCCATTGTGGCCATTTCTGTTCCATCCACTGCTTTGATAAAATTGTTGTAGTAGGCCTGGTGATGACGGCTATAATGGATCTCCATGGTCAGGGCATCGATGTAAGGCTCAAGCGCATCGTAAGCATAGGGAAGCGGTTGGAATACAAAATGTTGAGAGGCGGTCTGTGCGCCCAGGCTGTATGGCAAACCCGTCAGTCCTGCCAGGAGAAGGGTTAGCGTTAGTTGTAGTGTTTTCATAGTTTTTTAATTATTATCGGATCATTATTTATAAGAACTTATTTATTTGAATAATTTATTGTTACAAATAATTTGCCACAAGAGTAGAGACTCCTAAAAGCTGCTGTTTTGACAGATGAAGGGAGAACCTCAAAATTCTATAGTATCTTTATACAATATTTCGTGCCTGGTTCATTTTTTAAAACAACCGCGTTGAAAGATATTATTTTTCATTTTATAACGACCATGCTCGTTTTTGTGTATCCCCGGGTTGCGTCTTTAAATCTTGAACTAAACAGTGTTTCCCTTGAAAGAGATAGTTTGATGATGGGTTACGGAGAAGCACGTATTTTGAGAGTGTCTGTAGATCCGGAATGGTCTTACGATATGGTGGATCTGACCTGGGGAAGCAGTGATGCCCGAAATGTTACCGTGGATCAGGATGGTTTCCTGTATGCCGTGGGCCATGGCAGTGCAACCATTACGGTTGCTGCGTCTACTGCAGATACAACCTGTATTGATTCATGTTTTGTGCTGGTGTATCCGGTCCCTGTCAGAATCCAGGATGCCGGCTTCAGATCGTATTGCATGTCTTTTGCCGACAGCAACGCCGATTATATGCTTACTTCAGATGAGCTGGCAGTAATTGAAAGGATCAGCCTCTCTGATAAGGGGATCAAATCGTTGGAAGGACTGCAGTATTTTACGGCTCTTGAAAGTCTGGTTTGTTATAACAATTCGCTTACCAGCCTGGATGTAAGCGGGAATCCGGCACTAAAAATGATTTTGTGTGCCAACAACGAACTTACAAAATTGGATCTGAGCCATAATCCGGCCCTGGAATACATAGATTGCACCAACAATAAACTGGAAAATCTAAATGTGAACAATAACAGTGGTCTTCTTCTGGTTATATGTGCCAACAATGAACTGACAAATCTGGACGTGAGCCGTAACGTACGGCTGGAATACCTGGATTGCAGCAAAAACCACATTAAAGGTCTGGATGTTACGGGAAACAGGGCTTTAACCGTTCTCAACTGTAGTGACAATGAGCTGGCTTCTTTAAATCTTGACAACAACAGCAAGTTGCTCATGCTGGGCTGTGGATTCAACAGACTCACAGAGCTGTACGTAAGAGGGAATGTTTTACTGGAAAATCTGAATTGTCAAAGCAATATGCTGGACTTTCTGGATTTGAGCCGTAACACATCCTTGCTTCGCCTTCATTGTGCAAACAATCAGCTGACGAGCCTTGACTTAAGTGCACAACCCGGGTCGCAATGCCAGTATCTTGACTGTACCAACAATCCGTGGTTGTTTGAATTATGGCTGAGGAAGGGGCAGGACACGTCACTTTTTTCCATGGATGAGCATACCCAGGTGAGGTACAGGTAGGAAAGGGATTAACTCGCTTTACTCCGGGATCCCTGTTTGGGAACCTCAAAGAAAAAACAAGCCAGGCTGCCTTCGGCAGTTAAAAAGCAAAAAAAAAGACCGTCTTTAAGCAAGCTCAGACGGTCTTTATTATTTGCTTTTTCCCTTAAGGGGTTGGCTTGATTTTTCTTTGGCGGTGAGGGGGGGATTCGAACCCCCGGTACCCTTGCGAGTACGTCAGTTTAGCAAACTGGTGGTTTCAGCCACTCACCCACCTCACCAAACCTTTACTTTTAAGGAGGGCAAAGGTATATATTTTATTTTATTTTACAATTGGTCCGCACCATCGTGCCGGGCGTTGTTAACGATAGACGGGATGCAGGTGCAGACAATTTTTATTTTGCGATCTGGTCGCGCATATGCGTGTCGGCCTGTATGTTTTTCAGGCGGTAATAATCCATGATGCCAAGGTTGCCTTTTCGGAAGGCTTCTGCGATGGCCAGGGGGATTTCGGCCTCGGCAAGGATGACTTTGGCACGTGCATCCTGGGCATCGGCTATCTTTTCCTGTTCCATGGCGACGGCCATGGCGCGGCGTTCTTCTGCGCGGGCCTGGGCAATGTTTTTATCGGCATTAGCCTGATCCATCTGAAGCACAGCGCCTATGTTTTTGCCCACATCAATATCTGCAATATCTATGGACAGGATCTCGAAGGCGGTCCCGGAATCCAGACCCTTGTCGAGTACGACTTTTGAGATGTAATCCGGATTTTCGAGCACTGATTTGTGCGACGCAGCAGATCCGATACTCGAAACGATCCCTTCGCCCACGCGAGCCAGGACGGTTTCTTCTCCGGCTCCTCCAACCAGTTGTTTGATGTTAGCCCTGACTGTAACACGGGCTTTGGCGATAAGCTGGATCCCGTCTTTTGCCACGGCAGAAACGGGCGGTGTGTTGATTACTTTGGGGTTGACGGACATCTGCACGGCTTCGAACACGTCACGTCCGGCCAGATCAATGGCGGCAGCCATTTTGAAGTCCAGAGGAATATTGGCTTTATCTGCCGAAATCAAGGCGTTAACCACTTTAGCTACATTACCTTTGGCCAGGTAGTGGGCTTCCAGGGAGTTTGCATCGAGGGTCAGACCGGCTTTTGTCCCGGTAATCATTGCCATGACGATGGTGCTGGGCGGGACTTTCCTCCAACGCATGAGTACCAGTTGAATCAAGCTAATCCGTACGCCGGATATCAAAGCCTGGAACCACAGGGTGATGGGGAAAAACCACAAAAGGATGAATAAACCAACAATCCCGATGGCTATCCACATTAACGTTACACCTACAGTTGACATAATCGTATTATTTTAATTGATTTTACAGGGGAATTACAAATATACTCAATCCCTCAATATAGACCACCTTTATTGGGGTTTTAGCCTGAATAAGGCCCTGGTAAGAGCGTACTTCTATGGTTACGTCACCAAACCTGCCGTTACCGGCGGGATTCAGGCGGGTCAGGCTTACTCCCTCCATGCCCAAGGCAATGCCTTTTTCCTGTGGAGAAGGGAGGGCTTTCTCGTCAATATTCTGATGCAGGGTGATTTTGCGCCAGGTTTTTGAGCGCAGGACAAAAAACAACAGAATGCCGCACAGGACCAAACCCGCAAACAATACAATAAAACCAGCGGTGTTCCCGAATTGGGTGAAGGCCATCACAATGGCACCTATGAAACTGGCCAGTCCCAGGATGCCGGTGATGCCAAATCCGGGGATAACTGTCAGCTCGGCAATTATTAACAAAAGTCCCAAGACTATAAGCGTTATGATTAATCCCATATCTTTATTATTAATTAGTTACTTGTTGAACAGCCACTGTGTCAAATCCTTTTTCGCGAAGCGCATAAGCGAGTTCCTCTGCCTGTGAAGCGGAAGCGAAAGGGCCGATGAAATAATCCGCGCCGGTGCCGGTAATTACCCTCACAATATCCTTGCCAGAGAGTTCACTGACCAGAGAAACAAGGGCAGGGGAAATTTGATTGCTTCCCAGGTAAACCCGGAAAGCAGCGATTCCTTCGGGAGCCGTTTTGTTTTGGGCTTCCCTGCGCCGTCCTTCCTGGACAGAGATGGACTTTCCCTGATAAAAGGCCACTACAATGGCCCCTGTGATCCCCCGCCTTTTAGTGGAGGCCAGTGCCCGGGAGGCATCGGCGTAACTGTTGAATTGTCCGGCATAGTAAACGTATTGGTTCCCGGCACGCACTTCAAAAACAGGGCTTATCCCTTTTAACTGACTGATAACGGCTTTTCGCGAAACAGTAAACAACTGGATGCGGTAATACAAGCCCCGGGGTTCGTTTTCCATGGGAAGAACCACGGACTCCTTTTCTATACGGAATTCCAGGTTAACCGCCGGAACAGCCGGAACAGGGGTTTCAAACACATGGCCGTCCAGAGAGATGATTTTTTGCCTGACAGGTACAAAAGCCGCTTCCTGAATGTCAGCAGCTACCGAAAGAGGGCTTTGGGAAGCAGGCGGAGTTACGGGAGGTAGCACGCCATGAGAAAGGAACAAATCCTCTATGGATTGTGCCGATTTTCGCGCATCACGAAGGGATTGTTGCAATTCCATAAGAACAAACTCCTCTTCCCGTATGATGTTGGCAATGGTCGTCCTGTCTTCTTCAGGTGAAAGTGAACTATAGTGCTTACGCAAGCTATCCAGTTTCTTTTCTTGTTCCGTGACATGGTCTGTCAGATTCCTGACGGCCCCGGTAAGTTGGGCATAGTGGGCTGTAGCCTCGCGTGTTTTTTGCAGAATAGAGTCAGGGAGCGCCATTCCGGCCTCTTTTGGGGGCAATGGCGTGTCTGTGTTTGTGTTATTTCCCAAAACCGGAATCAATGCAATTTCCCGGAGCTCTATTACCGAGGCGGGCCGTATTTTGACAGGAGCACTTTCATATTCCACCTTATACAAGACCAGCGAATCTTGTGGGGCGGCACGGTCCGAGGCAAAATAAAAAAAACGCATATCATCCGAAAGCATGTAAAGCAGATCGTTATGGGTAGAGGAAAAGGGAATCCCCATATTTTCGGTCATGCTCCATTGCTGCATCTGAGTGTCCCAGTGGCTTACATAAAGGTTCATGCCTCCCAGTCCGGGAAGGCCGTCAGAGCTGAAATACAGGGTTTTTCCATCGGAACTCAGAACGGGATAGACCTCATTGCCCGGGGTATTGATCCAGGGCCCCAGACGGACGGGCGGACCCCATAAAACAGACCCGTTTGCCAGTATGTCTTTCTTCTGTATCATATAAAGGTCCCAACCGGAACCGGAAGTGGAGTCCTGTGCTGTAAAAACTATCCGGTCCAGGGTGGCTCTGTAAAAAAGGGGGAGCCGGCTAGCTCCGTTGTCGTTTACATGCCTTAGCAGCTCAAATGGCGGCAGAGCCCAGGATCCGGAAGGGGACAGATCGTAGTACAGAAAAAACTCCCGGTAAGGAATAAAAGCCCGGCCCAGTACATGTGGCCTGACCACGTAATTACTCAGGATCAGCCCGTTCTCACATAATACCCGGCGTTGCTGCGCACGGGCTATGAAAGCAGAATCGCCCGACAGGCTGATGGCACGGGTATAGGCTTCTTTAGCCCTCTCAAATTCATAGGCTTTACGAAGTTGTTCTCCTTCAAGGAATAAGGCCGGGGCAGAGACCTGCTGGGCACATATTAGTGAAGCGGGTAAAAATAAACCCGCAATTAAATATGCTTTGATGAGTAGTTTATTAGCCATATTGGGACAAATGCGAATTACAAAGTTAATTAATTAGGGAAAAAATATTACATTTGCACCCTATTTTACCTGACTTATAAATTAATAATAAAATTATGCAAAGTAAAGGTGCCATCTGGCTGGTGGCGATACTCATTACAGTAGCTTGTCTGTACCAGTTGTCTTTTACTGCAGTAACCCAAATACAGGAAAACAAAGCAGCAGGGTATGCAGAAAAAGCCATAGTTAAAGTTCAGCAAACTCCTGAATATCAAAATATCAGCGAACTTGACCAGGCCTTTTTCCTGGATTCGCTCCGAAACGCTAAAGAAAGCTATTACATTGACTCAATAACCCCCGAAAAAATATACTTGTGGTATACCTACAAGGAAGTAAAGGATAGAGAGATCAGCCTGGGCCTTGACCTGAGGGGCGGGATGAACGTGATGATGGAGGTAAAGCTCGAAAGCTTGATAAAAGCTCTGGCAGATTACAGCAAAGACCCCGTTTTCAACCAGGCAATAGAACTGACCAACCAAAAGATACGGGAAGGGGCAAGGGGCAATTACGTTGATTTGTTTGCCGGCTCATGGGATGAAATAGCTCCGGGAGAACGGCTCTCCAGGATTTTCGGAACATATGACATGCGGGAACGTATCAAACCCGAAACTTCCAATGAAGAAGTTCTCCGCATCATTCGCACCGAAGCCGAGTCGGCCATGGCCAACTCATTTAATGTTCTTCGCAACCGTATTGACCGTTTTGGCGTTACCCAGCCCAACATTCAGCGCCTTGGAACGACCGGCCGCATCCTTGTGGAACTGCCCGGGATCAAGGACCCGGAACGTGTGCGCAAACTGCTCCAGGGGACAGCCTCCCTTGAGTTTTGGGAAACCTATGACAATAACGAGGTGTATCCGGCTCTTGAAGAGGCAAACCGGATCCTGAGGGATTACGTGGATGATATGAAACCCGCCGTCACAGAAGAAGATTCCTTAACAGCAGTGACCGGGCAAGAAGATGACCTGCTGGCACAATTGGCCAGGGAAGACTCCCTGTCGGAAGATATCACTGCCTGGGCACAGCAAAACCCCTTATTCAACGTTCTCAGTCCCAGCATTTATGAAGGCCAGCTGGCACCGGGTCCCTGTGTGGGCCGGGCGCATTACCGCGATACAGCCACGATCAATACCTGGCTTGAACTTCCACAGATAGAGGCAGCATTGCCCGCAGATGTACGTCTTATGTGGTCTGTCAAACCAGATAAGGTTAACCAGGTTTATTACGAATTAATTGCTATTAAGGCAAATACACGTGACGGCAGGGCACCCCTGGACGGGGGTGTGGTGACCGATGCAAACAAACAATTTGATCAGACCGGCGGGGGATTCCCCTCTGTAGACATGGGGATGAATGCAGAAGGAGCCCGTGTCTGGGCAAGGATGACAGCCGACAACATTGGCAAATGCATTGCCATCGTGCTGGATGATATGGTCTACTCCTATCCCAGGGTCAACAACGAGATTTCCGGAGGACGTTCCCAGATCACTGGTGAATTTACTTCGGAAGAGGCAGATGACCTGGCCAACGTGTTGAAATCTGGTAAACTACCCGCTCCCACAAGCATAGTTCAGGAAAGCATAGTGGGGCCATCGCTGGGGACACGTTCCATCAATGCCGGTATGGGATCATTTGTGATAGCCTTTTTGCTGGTTCTTGCCTACATGATTTTTTTCTACAACCGTTCCGGAGTATATGCTTCGGTGGCATTGCTCACCAACCTGCTTTTCCTTTTCGGAGCGCTCGTTTCCTTTGGAGCCGTACTTACCCTTCCCGGGATCGCCGGTATTGTCCTTACCATGGGTATGGCAGTGGATGCCAACGTGATCATTAACGAACGCATTAAAGAAGAGTTGCGGGGCGGGAAAGCGTTACGCCTTGCGGTTGCAGACGGTTATAAAAATGCCTACTCGGCCATTCTGGACGGGAATATCACCACCATGATCACCGGGATTGTTCTTATTTTCTTCGGGTCCGGTCCAGTGAAGGGATTTGCGACCACCCTGGTGATAGGGCTTGTTACCTCCTTGTTTACATCCATTTTCATTACAAGGCTTTTGATAGAAAGTCGCTTGTCAAAGAACAAATCCATTTCGTTTGATATTAAACTTACCCATAACTTCCTGCAAAACACCAAGATAAAATTCCTGGAATACCGCAGGATCTATTATATAACAGCAGTAGCCATAGTTGCCATAGGGCTTGTGTTCATATTCACCAAGGGCTTTACTTACGGGGTGGATTTCACAGGAGGCAGAACGTATGTCATACGCTTTGACCAGGAAGTATCCTCTGAAGCGGTGCGTGAAAAAGTGACCGAAGCTTTTCAGGGTGGGGTGGAAGTCAAGGAATTCGGCGGGAAAAGCCAGATGCGTGTTACCACTAAATATATGATCGAAGATGAAAGCGCAGAAACCGATGCCATGGTGGATGAAATGCTTTACAACGCGGTCAAGGAGTTCTTTGTAACCCCGCTCTCACTACCGAACTTTCTATCTACACTGGAAAATCCAAACGGGATAATAAGCTCAGAGAAGGTAGGACCTACAGTTGCCAGCGATATCCAGCGTGATGCCGCCATTGCCATCATGCTCTCCTGTCTGGCCATTTTCCTGTATATTGCCGCCCGTTTCAGAAACTGGTCCTGGGGAATGGGAGGGCTTGTATCCCTGATATTCAATACGCTCTTTGTTATATCTTTCTTCTCTGTATTTACCGGAGTATTGCCTTTTACACTGGATATTGACCAACAGTTTATAGCAGCCATCCTGACTATCATCGGATACTCTCTGAACGACACCGTGGTTATCTTTGACAGGATAAGGGAATACCGTACGATATATCCCAAGCGGGATATCTGGGAGAACATTAACGAGGCATTGAATTCAACCCTGTCCCGTACGGTCAACACATCGACTACGACACTTGTGGTTTTGCTGGCGATAGCCATCTTTGGCGGAGAGGTGATTCGCGGTTTTGCCGTGGCCCTGGCCATAGGAGTGGCAATCTGTCCGTTTACCTCGGTTCTGCTTTCTACGCCTATTGTTTACGACATGTGGAAAAGGCGCCATGATAAAGAAGAGAAAAAAGCAGTAAAGGGAAAAGCTGGCAGGTAGAAGTATCATCCTCGGATCAGGTATTCCAGGATATGATCGTCCATGACATAACCCCTGCCAATGTCAAATACATCCGATTCGGTAATATGAAAGCCGAACCGGATGTATGCTTTTATGGCCCTGGTGTTGTTTTTATTTACATGAAGCCTCACAGCGGGCAATCCGTGAAGGCGCGCCAGCCGTATGATTTCATTCATGGACTGGTCAAAGAGGCCACCCCCGCGGTATTCCCGGATCAGGTAAATTTTGCTTAGAAAGAGTGCATTACCTTCCAGCCGGGGGCAGATGCCGAAAAAACCTGCATCAATTCCGCCGGCATTGATAAAGCAATAGGTGTAATTTTCACTAGCAATCTGTTTTTCAATGACAGATGGTTTAAAAAATAAATCAAGCATGTAATGGATCTGCTCCCAGGGCAACATGTCCCGGTAGGCCTCTTTCCAGATCAGAGAAGCCATCTCACACATGCGGGCAATCTGCTCACCTGTTGTTATTGTGGGAAAATGAACCTTCATGGGAGGTAAAAATACGGTTTTCTTTGTATTTTTGTTTCAATAAAAATAATATAATGAATCAGAAACGATTTTATATTCTGGCCCTTCTTATTATCCTGGGTAGTCTTTCCTTACAGGCGCAAAAGACATCTCATAATAAAGACATTAATAAAATAGCCAACCGTGTGCAGGAACTCTGGCAGGTTCCGGCCATGGCGGTAACGGTTGTCAAAGACGGGGAAACCGTTTTTGCCCGTGGAATGGGACGGCTCACAACAGAAAAGGATGCCCCCGCAGCCGACGAATATACCTTGTTTGTTAATGCCTCGACAAGCAAAGCCTTCACTGCCGCTTTGCTCGGAATTGTCATAGACCAGGGATATGTTAAGTGGACAGACCGTGTTATTGACCACCTTCCCGATTTTCAATTGTACGATCCCTGGGTTACAGAAAATTACCTTGTGCGGGATATCATGACACACAAAACAGGTTTTCTGCCCCAGGCCCTGGATGTGATCCCTGCGCTGGGCTACGGCAGGGATGACCTGTACAACATGTTCCGGCTGGTTAAGCCCGCCACCAGTTTCAGGACAACCTACTCTTATTGCAACGCGTTGTACACGGTAGCGGCACGGATTGTCGAAAAATATACCGGACTAACCTGGGAAGAGGCGCTGGAGCAATACATATTTCAACCGCTGGAGATGGATCATTCCACGACGGGGAAAGACCATTATTTCAATGCCGCCAATTTCGCTTACGGCTACCGGCTGAATAAAACGGAAGAAGGATTGAAAGTCACCCCGCGCCAAGACAGGGAAGACTCATATGCGTGGCTTCAGGCCGTTTCTCCCGCGGCTTTTGTGATGTCCAATGCACATGACATGGGCCAATGGATGAAAATGTGGCTGGGAAAAGGATCGTACCAGGGCAGGCAGATACTTACGGGGGAAACGGTTGAAAATCTTTTCAGTCCGCAGACGATTTGTTCCTGGGACAATGAACGGGTTGTTCTATATGCTCAGGGCTGGCGCATAGAACAGGGCGTTCAGGGAAAGCTCATAAACCATACGGGGCTCGCCGGAGGATATACCGCCTGGGTGGTACTGGTTCCCGAATTGAACCTTGGTGTTAGCGTGCTCATGAACCAGGGATCCACTACTTCACCCCAGACCGCCATCATCCGGCAGGTCATAGACCTGTTCAGAGGGGTTGAATCTGATTGGATAACAAAGACATACGAAGAATATATGCGTCCGCCTGCAGCTCGTAAACCAGAAGTAAAGGAAGAGTTTGTACAACCGCTTGACAACAAGGTTTATACGGGTATTTATTTTAAGGAATTGTTTGGAGAAACAAAAGTGTACGAGAAAAACGGATCATTATATTTGAAAATCAATGATATAGACGCACCACTCAAACACATATCGGGCAACAGTTATCGTTTTAATGCCCGGGACGAGGTCTTTGACATCACGTTTGATGTACAGGAACAACCAGACTGGGCGGTAAGCTATACCATAGATTTTGGTGACGATCTGGGTCCGTTTGTAAGGGTTTTTAAATGAGAAAACGCAGCAATATAGCCGTAATCATGGCAGCCGGAAAAGGCACCAGGCTGGGGGCTTCAATACCCAAGCAATTTCTGGAACTGGGGGGACGGCTGGTTCTGGAGCGGGCCATAGATGCATTTGATGGTCACCCGGATATTGACCAGGTTGCGATCGTGGCTGATTCTGATGAAATGGTCAGGGTAAAAAGAATTGTGCAGGAAAATTACTGGAAAAAGGTAACCCGGATTATCCCCGGAGGAGAAAAGCGATTCCATTCTTCGTGGGCAGCAGTAAAAGAATTTTCAGACAGGCCACAAGACAACCTGATACTACACGATGCTGCCAGACCCATGGTAAGCAGTAAAATTATATCGGAAGTTATTGAGGCATTGAAACATGCTCGTGCTGTGGCGGTTGCCGTTCCGCTTACGGACACCTTGTTTTTTGCCCGTCCTCTTCAGCATCATGTGCTCAGGGTACCCGACAGGAGTCTTTTTCAAAGAGCGCAAACACCCCAGGGATTCCGGATATCGGTTATTCGAAAAGCCTATGATTACGCCATGAACGATCCCGGCTTTAACGCCACAGATGATTGCGGGGTGCTCAAAAGGTATTTGCACAGAGAGAAAATCCTGTTGGTCCCGGGGGATGAAAAAAATTTGAAAATCACGTATCCCGGAGACCTGGAAATCCTGCGTGCCTGGCTCGAATAATTCATTCCACGGAAAAAGCAATTCCCCTTTTTTGAATCCAACTCAGAAAATCAGGCGTGAGGTCTATGCGGTGGGAACGAGAGAACACTTTTACAGCCATTTTATTGGCTTTGTCTTTCAGAACAAAATGAACGGTTATTTTACCGGGGTTTTCCGATAACACCCGGACTAACTCGGTGCGAAACGTTCCGGAAATCTGTTCCACACCCAGGTCCATGGTAATGGAATGGAGAGATTCCCTGGCATTTGAGAGCAGGGATATTTCCTGGATACGAAGTTCTTTTTCTTTTGGTCCGGTTACGGTTTCTTCCTGCCCTTTTCTTTTATACTGGATCCGCTCCTGCAGCAGACATTTGACCAGCAGGGCTTCTCCCTCACGCATATAAGGCATGAATTTCTCGTATTCTTTCCCGAACAGGGTGAATTTCCAGCTTGCCGTATAATCTTCCAGGGTAAACGTTCCCCAGGGCCTGCCCGAGGTCCTGGCCAGGGCAGAGGTCACGTTGGTGACAAGGCCACCCAGGCGGATTTCCCTGGCAACAAAGGGCTCTTCATCCCGGTTATTCCCCAGAAGTTCCTGAATCTGCAGCAGGTTGTGGTTGGTAAAGTGCTTAATTTCAAAACGGAATTTGTCCAGCGGATGGGAAGACAAATAGATTCCCACCATTTCTTTTTCTTTTTTCAGTAAATCTTCAGGAGTTTCCGGATCTATGTGCGGGGGAACCGGCCTGTCGGGCGGAGCCAGGGAATCGGGTCCTGCTCCAAACAAACTGGAGATGTCTTTGTTTTTTTCTTCCTGGACCCTGGATCCGTAACGCATGATACTGTCCAGAAAAACACCGTCCTTGTTGCACGGCAGGAAGTATTGGTGTCTTTTGATATCTTGGAAAGAATCAAAAGCACCTGCATATACAAGGCTTTCAAGCACTTTCCTGTTGCAGGTGTTCATGTTTACCCGTTCTGCAAAATCATAAATATCCTTGAACGGCCCGTTCTGCTCCCTGGCCTGAATAATGCTATCCACCGCACCGTATCCCACACCTTTGATGCCACCCATCCCAAAACGGATATCACCCTGACGGTTAACGGTGAAATCATGTGCCGATTCGTTAACATCTGGGCCAAGGACATTGATTTCCATTCGTTTGCACTCATCCATATACTTGGACACTTCCTCAATATTATTCCGGTTCCCCGACAAAACGGCCGCCATGAATTCAGAGGGATACTTTGTTTTCAGATAGCCTGTCTGGTAGCTGAGTATGGAATAGCTGGCAGCATGTGACTTATTGAACGCATATTGGGCAAAAGCCGTCCAGTCCACCCAGATCTTCTTCAGGATGCCTTCATCAATACCCTTGTCTTTTCCGCCTTTCAAAAAATCAAGCCGAAGCTTTTCCATTTCCTCCGGTTTCTTCTTTCCCATGGCCCTTCTAAGGGAGTCGGCTTCTAAGCCTGAAAAACCTGCAATTTCCCGCGACAACAACATAACCTGCTCCTGGTATACAGTAACACCATAAGTTTCTTTGAGGACCTTTTCCATTTGCGGAAGATCATAAGTTATGGTTTTACGGCCGTGTTTGCGGTCTATGAAATCGGGAATGTAATCCATGGGACCGGGTCTGTATAGGGCGGTCATGGCTATTAGATCTTCAATGCAGGAAGGCTTGAGCTCCCGGAGCCATTTGCGCATGCCATCGCTTTCAAACTGGAACACACCCACCGTATCCCCGCGGCTGAATAATTCATAAGTGGCGGAGTCGGTAAGGGGTAGGCTGTTGATTTCAATATCTGTGTTGTGGTTGGCTTTGATGGTCTCCACCGCACTTTTGAGGATACTGAGCGTTTTTAGCCCCAGAAAATCCATTTTCAGCATGCCAACCTGTTCTATGAGCGATCCTTCAAACTGGGAAACCAGTGTATCTTCCCCGGTTTCTTTGTCTTTTGTGGTGAACAAGGGAATATAATTGGTCAAAGTATCGGGCCCGATAATGATAGCACTTGCATGAACCCCAGTGTTTCTTACCGAACCTTCCAGCCGGAGGGCATATTCCACGGTGGAACTTATCAGCGGGTCTTCCGACTTGAGGGCCGCCAGGAGCTCGGGGACGTATCTCAAGGCGTTTTCAATAGTTATATTCTGGGGCTTTCCATCTTTGTCTGGCAGGCGGTCGGGGATGAGTTTGGCCAGCCGCTCTGCTTCCTGCAGGGGAAGACGCTGCACCCGGGCAACGTCTTTGATGGCACTGCGGGCGGCCATGGTTCCGAATGTAACCACATGGGCAACATGGTCTTTTCCGTATTTTTTTTCTACATATTGCAACACTTTACCCCGGCCGTCATCGGCAAAATCTATGTCGATATCGGGAAAAGAGACCCGCTGGGCATTGAGAAAACGTTCAAACAGCAAACCATAGCGGATAGGATCCACCAATGTGATTCCCAGGCAGTAGGCGACTACAGATCCTGCAGCAGAACCCCTTCCCGGACCAACCCACACGTCCATTTCCCTGGCGGCCCGGATGAAATCCCCGACAATGAGAAAGTAATCCGAAAATCCCGCTCCCGATATGGTCTCCAACTCCATCTCAATGCGTTCTTTCAGCTCCGGGGTAATTTCCCGGTAAAGACATTCGGCTCCCTGGTAAGTAAGGTGGTGCAAGTAGGCATCGGCGCCCGGATATTCAGCGGGTATGGGAAAATGAGGCAGGATCGGCTTCCTGTCAAGGCTATAGGGTTCCACCTTATCGGCAATTTCCAGGGTTGTAGCGAGTGCCTGGGGGATGTCGGCGAAAAGTTCAGTCATTTCCTGACCCGATTTCAGATACTCTTCCTCTGTATACCGGATTTTGCGGTTTTCGTTAGTAACATCGTCGTTTGTGGCCACACATATCAGGCGGTCGTGTGCCGGGGCATCTTCATAATTGACAAAGTGCACATCGTTGGTGGCTACCAGTTTAACATTGTGCTTTTGTGCAAGGCCTATAAGATGGGGCTCTATTTGTTTCTGCAAGGTGTAACACTCCATGGCGTTTTGCGTGGTTAACCTTGTTTTGTGACGCTGGAGTTCTATGTAATAGTCCTCCCCGAAAAGATTTTTGTACCAGCTCACAATGCGGGAAGCCTCCTCCATTTTGCCGGCCAGGACCAGGCGGGGCAATTCTCCGGCCAGACAGGCACTCATGGCTATCAATCCATGGTGGTACTGTTGTAGCAGCTCATGATCTATGCGCGGTTTATAGTATACCCCGTCTATCCATGCCTGTGAAACTAGTTTGATCAGATTCAGGTATCCCGCATGGTTTTTGGCTAGCAACACCAGGTGGCAGGTGGTGGCTTCTTCTTTGTTTTTTTTTAAAAGCCGGCCTTCCGGTGCCAGATAGACTTCACATCCGACAATGGGTTTAACCGTAGGGTGTCGCCCTGCCGTATTGAGGAACTCCTTTACGCCATACATATTGCCATGATCGGTTATGGCCAGCGCCGGCTGATTGTCGGCGTCTGCCTTGTCAAACAGTTTGGGGATGAAGGCAGCACCGTCAAGAATTGAATATTGTGTATGAACGTGCAGGTGAACAAAGGAGGGCATAGCGGGTTGTTATTTATGGATCAGGGATTTGCCTGTCATTTCTACGGGAGCCGGTATTCCCATCAGATGGAGTATGGTGGGTGCGATGTCGGCCAGAATGCCATGGTCCACACCCTTAACCTGATCGTCAACAACAATAAACGGGACCCGGTTCATAGAATGGGCCGTGTTGGGAGATCCGTCCGGATTCAGTGCGTTGTCAGCGTTCCCGTGATCGGCCGTAATGATCACTGAATAGCCGTTTTGTATGGCTGTTTGGGTTACTTGGTAAGCCAATTTGTCAATGGTTTTTACAGCCTGACAGATGGCCTGGTAAACCCCGGTGTGTCCCACCATGTCTCCGTTGGCAAAATTGAGCACTATAAAACTGAATTCTTTTGTGTTTAAGGCCTGCTTGATCTTATCGGCCACTTCGGGAGCACTCATTTCCGGCTTCAGATCATAGGTGGCCACTTTAGGAGAAGGGACAAGGATCCTGTCTTCCAGCGGAAAAACTTCCTCCCTCCCGCCTGAAAAGAAAAAAGTCACGTGTGCATATTTCTCGGTTTCTGCAATCCGCAACTGCCGTAAGCCGTTACGGCTGATGATTTCCCCAATAGTTTCCCTCACGTTGTCTTTATCAAACAGGATATGCAGCCCTTTAAAGGTGTCGTCATAAGGAGTTAGGCAGCAATAATAAAGGGGAATGGTATACATTTCATACTCAGGCATGTTTTCCTGGGTCAGCACACGGGTAATTTCGCGGGCGCGGTCATTCCTGAAATTGAAAAATATCATGGCATCGTCTTTCCCAATGGTTCCTAGAGGAATACCCGATTCATCCACACACACTATGGGCTTGATGAACTCATCTGTAACACCCTGGCTGTAGCTTGCAGCGATCCCGTCTGCAGCCTTCCTGAAGGGGCTGCCAATTCCGTGAACCGCCAGATCATAGCCAACTTTGACCCGGTCCCAGCGTTTGTCCCGGTCCATGGTATAATAACGCCCTATCACGCTGGCAATTTTACCTGTAGTGCGGGCCAGGTGCTCTTCCAGTTTCTGAACGTACCCTTTTCCGCTCTTAGGATCGGTATCACGACCGTCCATAAGGCAATGGACATAGACCTTGGTCAACCCGTATTGATGCGCAATGTCAAGAAATGCGAAAAGATGCTCCATGGAAGAATGTACCCCCCCCTCAGATACAAGGCCCATCAGGTGCAGTGATTTGCCAGAGTGCCTTGCGTACTGGTAAACGGCCTGAATTTCTTTATTATCGCGTATGGACCCGTCACGACAGGCACGGTTGATTTTGACCAGGTCCTGGTATATGATGCGTCCTGCGCCTATATTCAGGTGCCCGACCTCGGAATTTCCCATTTGTCCCTCCGGCAGGCCCACGTCTTCGCCCGATGTGCTGAGCGTGCTGTGGGGATAAGCCTTGCGGATTTTTTCAATAAGTGGCTGACCGGCTGTATATATGGCATTGGTCCGATCCTGTTTTCCTTCTCCCCATCCATCCAGGATCATTAAAAGTACTTTTTTCATAAATGCAATAATTATCTTACAAAGGTACGAAAAGATTTTATGTACCTTTGCCACATATTATGAGTAAGAAAAACAACAGAAAAGACACATCTGCCAATAACCACAGGGGAAGACAGAGTCGCAAACCGTCCAGGGCGGTAGAATACCAGGGGAAATTGAGCATGACAAGAGAGGGTTTTGCCTTCCTGCTGGTTTCAACGGCCGAAGGAGAGGCGCCGGTTGAGGATATCTTTATCCCGGCAAGAAAACTGGGGGGCGCTTTGCACGGGGACCAGGTTAAGGTAGCTGTGGTTCCTGGAAAATCAAGGAACGGGCGTAAAGTGGACGGAGAAGTCACAGAAGTACTGGAGCGTTCTGCAAGACCTTATGTGGGAATTATACAAGTGCATGACAAACAGGCGTTTGTTATTACAGATTCCAAAAACATGCCCTTTGACATTCAATTGGTCAAAGAGGGTTTGAGCGGCGCAAAAAGCGGACAGAAAGTGGCGGTGCTGGTATCGGGGTGGGATCGGAAAAACCAGTTACCTATAGGAAAAATTGTAGACGTGCTGGGCAATCCCGGAGAGAACACAACCGAAATGCACGCCATTCTGGCTGAATTCGGACTTCCTTACAGGTTTGAAAAACAGGTGGAAGAAGAGGCTCAGGCACTGCGTGAGGAAATACTCCCCGGGGAAATCAAGGAACGGATGGATTTCAGAGAGGTTCCCACTTTTACCATAGACCCTTCCGATGCAAAGGATTATGACGATGCCCTGTCTTTCAGAAGAACAGGCCCGTCAGAAGCACTCATGGAAGTGGGGGTTCATATTGCCGATGTGAGTTACTATGTGGACCCGGGATCACTGCTGGACCAGGCAGCCTATGAACGGGGCAATTCTGTATACCTGGTAGACAGGACCATCCCCATGCTTCCCGAAAAACTATCCAACAAGCTTTGCTCGCTCCGTCCGCATGAAGACAAACTCTGCTTTTCGGCCGTATTCCGCTTTGATAAGGATTTCAAGGTGGTTTCCCGCTGGTTCGGACGTACCGTAATCCGTTCTTCCTGCCGCATGTCCTATGAAGAGGCACAGGCAGTACTGGATAAGGTGCCCGGGGTAATGACAAGCTCGGGACCCGTTCCGGAACCCATCCGGGACGGACTCTTATTTATTCATGCTTTGGCACATAGGCTCAGAAAGGAACGTTTCAGCAAGGGGGCCATCGCTTTTGAAAGGCCCGAAGTTAAGGTGCAGGTAGATGAAAAAGGCGTTCCCGTGAGCATACATGTTAAGGAACAACTGGATTCGCACTGGCTCATAGAAGAATTCATGCTGCTGGCAAACCGCGAAGTAACCGAATTCATTCAGAAAAAGAAAGACAAGGGATCTGGAAAAGTGCCGGCATTCGTTTACCGGGTACACGAGGCTCCGGCAGAAGACAAAATGACCGCCTTCCGTAATTTTGTGCATCACTTCGGGTATGATATGAAACAGACCAAAACAGCACGCGATTACGGCAGAGAGCTGAACCGTCTTTTGGAAAAAACGAAAGAAAAACCCGAATCGTCAGGGATCGTGATTATGGCACTGCGTTCCATGGCGCGCGCCCACTATTCAACAGACAACGTGGGCCATTACGGATTGGCCTTTGATCATTACACCCACTTTACTTCTCCTATCCGTCGGTATTCAGACCTGATGGTACACCGGCTCCTGTTACATTATATGAACGGCGGCAAAAGCGAACCCCAGGCAGACATGGAGAAACGCTGCATCTATATTTCACAGCGGGAGCAACTGGCAACTGAGGCAGAACGGGCCAGCATCAAATACAAAATGGTTGAATATATGCAGGATAAAGTGGGACAGGAATTCGAAGGGGTGATTACCGGCCTGACCGATTGGGGTATGTACGTGGAGCTTGGACAGACACAGGTAGAAGGTATGGTCGCCCTGCGTGATATTCAGGACGATTATTATGTCTTTGACAAAGATTCCGTTAGCCTTACCGGGACACACAACGGTACCCGTTTTGTTTTGGGACAGAAAGTACGCATCCGTGTTTCCAGGGCCAACCTCGAACAAAAGCAATTGGATTTTATTTTAATACAGTAAACAATGAAAAAAGGTACAATCTGGATTATCATCATTGCCATCATAGCCCTGGTAGTTATGTGGTTTGTAAGGATCAACAACAGTATGGTAGAAGCTCAGGAACAGACAGTTCAGGCATGGGCACAGGTAGAAAATGTCTATCAGCGCCGCGCCGACCTGATCCCCAACCTGGTCAACACCGTCAAGGGGGCTGCCAATTTTGAAAAGGGAACTTTGGAAGCAGTTATTGAAGCACGTTCCAGGGCCACATCCGTAACGGTTGACCCTACCAACCTGACAGAAGAAAGTATGGCCGCTTTCCAGAACGCACAGGACGATCTGAGCAAGTCACTGGGGCGCCTGATGGCGGTTGTGGAAAGTTATCCCGAACTGAAAGCAAATCAGAACTTCCTGGAATTACAGGCCCAGCTGGAAGGAACGGAAAACAGGATTGCCGTGGAAAGGCGTACTTTCAACCAGGTGGTACAGGCTTACAACGTGCTGATCCGCAAATTCCCCAATTCGATTGTAGCAGGGATGAGGAATTTTGAGAGCAAAGCCTATTTTGAGGCAGCTGAAGGAGCCGAAACGCCTCCTGTCGTAGAATTCTGATAAGGATTACATCCCTGGACTTTCCAACGGTATGGACTTACCGTCGGGTGTAATCAATGTACATCCGTCGGAAGCATCACAGATGTGTCCTATGATATCCAGACTATATTCTTTGCTCAGTGACTCATAGTTTGCCAACGGCAGGGTCAAGAGCATCTGAAAATCATCTCCTCCGTTGAGAGCTGCCACAAGCGGAGAAGGTTCGTTGTTGTTGGCCTCTGCATATTCAAAACATTCCCGTGCAATGGGGATCTTGTTCACGTATATTTTTGCACCGGTTCCTGATGCTTTCGCAATACTTAAGATGCCATGTGACAAGCCGTTGGTAAGTAGACACATAGAGGTTGGTATGATGTCGTCTTTTCTCAGGTTTTCCAATAAGACCCCGGGTAACCCCGGTTTCAGATATTGTTCCAGTATGTATTCGTGTCCCTTCAGGTCAGGGAGCCGATCTTTGCCTGTCTCTCCGTTAAAAATCCTTTTCTCGCGCTGCAGCAGGTGCAGTCCCATATAAGCAGCACCAACACTGCCGCTCAGGCAAATCAGGTCGGTATCACTGGCCCCGCCGCGACGTGTCATCAGGCCGGCATTGCCTTCACCCACCGCGGTAACAGCCAGACTCAATCCAGTGTAGGAAGACTGGATGTCAACCGCTGTAACATCGGCCCCGTAAAGGCGCGCAGCCGCTTCTATGCCCACAAAGAGTTCGTCCAGATCCTCTAGGAAAAAGCGCTGGGAAACACCGGTACAAACCAGCAGCTGAACCGGAACCGCATTCATGGCCATTACCTGTCCCATGGCGTGAACAGCAGTTTTGTACCCGATGAATTTCAGGGGAAAGTAGCTCAAATCGAAGTCCACTCCCTCGAGGGACATTTTTTGAGCCGAAACGGTCAGCGCCTCATGAAAACAGGCAACAGAAGCATCGTCCCCGATGCCCTGAAGTGTTGCTTCATTACTTGAAGTAAAACGGGTTGAAATTCTATCAGTCAACACATATTTACCCAAGTCGCGAATAGGTGTCTTAAGGGGTTCTTTTTTATCACTCATACCGCAAAAATAAGGAAAAGATGGTATATTTGCGGGCTATGAAAGAAAATCAGAACGACATACTGAAAAAAATTGCTGAAACTGAGTATGCGCAGGGTTTTGTGACGGATCTGGAGCAGGATGTTTTTCCAAAAGGGTTGGGTGAAAACGTCATAAGGAAGTTGTCTTTAAGAAAAGAAGAGCCTGATTGGCTGCTTGAATTCCGGCTCAATGCCTTCCGAAAGTGGCGAACCATGAAAATGCCTCAATGGGCTCATCTTACCATTCCTACTATTGATTATCAGGATATTATTTATTATGCGGCGCCCAAAAAGTCTACATCCGGAACAGAAGCGGGAACGATAGACCCCATTTTAACCGACACCTTTGACAAACTGGGCATTCCCCTGCACGAAAGGAACGTGCTGGCTGGAATGGCCGTTGATGCCATATTTGATTCTGTATCGGTAAAGACCACCTTTAAAGAAACCCTGGCAGAGAAAGGGATCATCTTTTGTTCTTTTTCCGAGGCAGTCAGGGATTATCCTTCCCTGGTCAGACAGTACCTGGCCAGTGTGGTGCCCGTGGCGGATAATTTCTTTGCAGCCCTTAATTCTGCTGTGTTTTCCGACGGATCCTTCTGTTATATTCCAAAAGGCGTTCGCTGTCCCATGGAACTGTCCAGTTATTTCAGAATCAACGCCCGCGGTACCGGACAGTTTGAAAGAACACTTATTGTGGCTGAGGAAGGCTCTTATCTGAGTTACCTGGAAGGCTGTACAGCCCCCCAGAGGGATGAAAACCAACTGCATGCTGCAGTGGTTGAAATTGTGGTCATGCAGGATGCCGAGGTAAAATATTCCACGGTCCAGAACTGGTATCCGGGCGATTCACAGGGAAAAGGCGGCATTTTTAATTTTGTTACCAAGAGGGGAATCTGCAAGGGAGCCAATGCCCGGCTTTACTGGACACAGGTGGAGACAGGCTCGGCCATTACCTGGAAATACCCGTCGACCATTTTACGGGGGGACAATTCGGTTAGTGAATTTTACTCGGTTGCTGTCACAAACAATTACCAGCAGGCCGATACCGGAACAAAAATGATCCATATAGGAAAAAACACCCGCAGCCGTATTGTAAGTAAAGGCATATCGGCCGGGCACAGCCAGAATTCATACCGCGGGCTGGTAAGGATAATGCCGGGAGCCGACAATGCCAGGAACCATTCACAATGTGACTCTTTGCTGCTTGGAGACAAATGCGGCGCCCATACTTTTCCGGTTATTGAAAACAGCAACGAAAGTTCTGTTGTGGAGCACGAAGCCACCACTTCAAAGATTGGTGAAGATCAGCTTTTTTACTGCCAACAGCGGGGAATAGGAACAGAAGACGCAGTAGGGCTGATAGTGAACGGCTATGCACGTGAAGTGTTGAATAAGTTGCCCATGGAGTTTGCCGTTGAGGCTCAGAAATTGTTAAACCTTACGCTTGAGGGTACGGTTGGTTGATGAAAGAGTTTTTTAACCTTCATAATGTTTTTTTTGTCATAGGAGGACAAGGCATTTCCTACCTGGAATTTTTTGCTGTTCTCTTTGGCCTGACTTCAGTTCTGCTGGCCAGCCTGGCACGTGCCATAAATTATTGGATAGGCTTTGTGTACACTGCCCTATTATTTATGATGTTTATTCAGAAAAACCTGTATACCAACATGTTATTACAACCTGTTTCACTGGGTATCAACATTTATGGACTGTACCGCTGGACCAGGCCTGGTAAGGATGAAAAGAACAAAAACAACCAGCTCCGGATAACTTTTCTCAACAACCGGCAACGGGTGATGTATGTTTTCCTGCTAGCCTGTATTGTGCTGGTCTGGGGATTTGTCCTGACAAAACTTCATTTGGTTTCACAGGCTTTTCCGCCCGCCAGGACGCCCTACCTGGACTCATTGGTGGCCGGTCTGATGCTCATGGCGCAGATCCTGGCTGCCCAGAAAAAATGGGAGTGCTGGGTATTCTGGGTGGCCCTGAACATAGGCAATGTTATTCTGTATGTTTCTGCCGGGCTGGTATTTATGCCAATAGTTGCCGTATGCTTCCTGGCTTTAAATATTATAGGGGTGTTTCACTGGAAGAAGGAGTGGGAAAAACAAAAAATATTATGTTAAGTATTAAAGATTTACATGTAAAAATCGGGGATAAGGAGATTCTCAGGGGAATTAACCTTGAAATTAAGCAGGGAGAGATCCACGCGATCATGGGCCCGAACGGGTCGGGGAAATCTACCCTGGCGGCTGTGCTGGCAGGAAGAGAAATGTTTACCGTTACCCGTGGATCTGCCCATTTTATGGGGCAGGATCTGTTTGCAATGGCTCCCGAGGACAGGGCACGTATGGGATTATTCCTTGGATTCCAGTATCCGGTGGAGATACCGGGTCTGACCAACGTGAATTTTATGAAAGCGGCCGTTAACGAGCAAAGAAAATACAAAAACCTGCCCCCGTTGTCATCGGGAGAGTTTCTCAAAGTCATACGTGAGAAAATGGACATTGTGCAGATGGACCCTTCTTTTGTGGGCAGGGGTGTGAATGTGGGTTTTTCGGGTGGCGAAAAGAAAAGGAACGAAATATTCCAGATGGCCATGCTCGAACCCAGGCTTGCAATTCTTGACGAAACCGATAGCGGACTGGACGTTGATGCACTGCGTGTTGTGGCACAGGGGGTCAATAAATTGAAAACGGCCGAAAATGCATTTGTGGTTATCACACATTATCAGCGTCTGCTCGATTTTATTGTACCCGACATAGTACACGTTATTTACAAAGGACAGATTATCAGGACAGCCGGGAAGGAACTGGCGGCCGAGGTGGAAACCAGAGGATACGATCACATCATTAATTAGCTATGACTGAGTATACCTATATGCCGCAAGTACGGCGTGTTTTCAGCTGTACCGTTCCCAACGCGAATATCAGGCAGATATTCCTGATGGACGGTGTCTTGCAGGAACCTGAGTCAGATACCGGCGGAATCGTGTTGCAAAAAGGACCTGACCAAATGGGCCTGAGGCTGCATATCTACGGGGATCATGCAGATGAACCTATCCAGATTATCAGTGTGCGTAGTGAAGACCTGCCTCAACCTCTGGAATTTTCCAATTCCTGGGAACTGGCTGCAGGGGCTTCTGCACAGATCATAGTTTGTGACCACACCCTAAATGAATACCTGTACAGGACCTCCCGTTTTTCAGAGATAACACTGGGGCAGGGAGCCAGACTGGATATTCTTTTCATGCAGAATGAACACCAGCATTCCAGATACTGGCTTAACATAAAGGCAGGTCTTGCCGGGGATTCGCAGCTGGATTGCCACATCCTGAGTCTTTACGGAGGGACCATACAAAACAAAGTACAGGTGAGTATGACGCAGCCGAGAGCCACGTGCAACCTGGATGGACTTTATCTGGCAGACAGAGAACAGGAGGTTCAGTATGATATTGCAGTACGTCACGAAAGCGCAGGCTGCAATTCACAACAGCTGTTCAAAGGGATTTTGGACAACAAGGCCAGAGCAACTTTCAGCGGGGCTATATACGTAGCACCCGGGGCACAGAAGACCGAGGCTTACCAGGCCAATCACAACCTGCTTCTGACCCGTGAAGCGAAGATCACCACCAAACCGCAGCTGGAGATCTATGCAGACGACGTGAAATGTTCGCACGGGGCGACCATTGGGCGCCTGGACGAACTGGGCCTTTTTTATCTGCGTTCAAGGGGAATTTCTCTGGCCGAAGCGCAAATGCTCCAACAGATGGCTTTTGTACAGGATGTACTGGACCGGGTGCGTACCCAGTCTATCCGTTCAAGATTGGAAAAAATGGTGGAAAGCAGGTTACGTGGCGAATTCTCAAGATGTTCACATTGCACCATGCATTGTTGTTAAAAATTTTGTGCATATCTTTTCATGGGCTCTCTGTTAATCAAGAAACGTTTGAACTAACTTGCAATTCCCTTTTCAGCAGAGGAAAAACAGACAACTAGTAACCTTCTTATTTATAGCGTGATGGATTCTGAAATAAAGAATGCAAAGGCAATTTTTCCCTACGAGGAAGCATTGGTAAAAACAATGGAATATTTCAACGGCGACGAACTGGCTGCCTCGGTCTGGATTAACAAATATGCCATGAAAGACTCTTTTGGGAACCTTTACGAATGCACACCCAAAGACATGCACCGGAGGTTGGCTAAGGAGTTTGCCAGGATAGAAAAGAAATATCCGAATCCCATGAGTGAAGAGGTTATTTTTCATTTGCTGGACCATTTCAGATACGTGATTCCACAGGGAGGACCCATGTCTGGCATTGGGAACGATCACCAGATAGCTTCTCTGTCCAATTGTTTTGTAATAGGCCACGAAAAACCCGCCGACTCTTACGGGGGAATCCTCAAAATTGACGAAGAACAGGTGCAACTGATGAAGCGCCGCGGGGGCGTTGGTCATGATCTGTCTCACATCCGCCCCGGGGGCTCTCCAGTACTGAACTCGGCCTTGACATCAACAGGGGTGGTTCCCTTTATGGAAAGGTATTCCAACTCAACAAGGGAGGTTGCCCAGGACGGAAGGCGCGGAGCATTGATGCTGTCCATCTCTATTAAACACCCCGACGCAGAACAGTTCATAGACGCCAAGCTGGAACAGAACAAGGTGACAGGAGCCAATGTGTCGGTAAAAATTGACGACGGATTCATGCAGGCTGCCTTGTCGGGAAAAACATATATCCAGCAGTACCCTGTAGATTCTGTAAATCCTAAGTATGAAAAAGAAATTGATGCGGCAGCCCTTTGGAAAAAGATTATCCGCAATGCCTGGAAATCGGCAGAGCCGGGCGTGTTGTTCTGGGATACGATCCTGCGTGAATCGGTTGCCGATTGCTATGCAGACCTGGGTTACAGGACAGTAAGCACCAATCCCTGCGGAGAAATTCCGCTATGTCCGTATGACTCATGCCGGCTCATAGCCATTAATCTGTATTCCTATGTGGAAAAACCCTTCACCCCGGAGGCAAGGTTTAACGTGTCGCTTTTCAAGGAACACGTCATAAAAGCCATGCGGCTGAATGACGACCTGGTGGACCTGGAGATGGAAAAGATAGACCGGATAATTGAAAAGCTGGACAAGGATCCTGAAGACGAGGTGATCAAAAGGACTGAAAGGGAATTGTGGCTCAAGATCAAGGAAAAAACACTGGGTGGCAGGCGTACCGGTCTGGGTATCACAGCGGAGGGAGATATGCTGGCCGCCCTGGGCCTGCGTTACGGGTCTGAGGAAGCTATTCAGACCGGTGTCCAGGTACAGAAAACACTGGCGCTTGCAGCTTACCGCTCATCGGTTATCATGGCTCAGGAAAGGGGACCATTTCCCCTGTACCAGGCCAACAGGGAGTTGCGCAATCCCATGATAGAACGCATACGCCAGGAAGAAGAGGAGTTGTACCAGCAGATGATCAAATCAGGAAGACGCAACGTATCCATGTTAACCATTGCCCCTACCGGGACCACAAGTCTGATGACCCAGACAACTAGTGGAATTGAACAGGTTTTTATGCCTGTTTATCAGCGACGTAAAAAGGTTAATCCAAACGATAAGAACGTGAACATATCCTTTACCGACAAAATGGGTGACGCCTTTGAAGAATATAACGTATTCCACCACAAATTCCTTGACTGGGCACAGATCAACGGTTATGACCGGAAAAAGGTCATGCAGATGGATAATGAGACATTGCAGGCCCTGGTTAAGGAATCTCCCTATTACAAAGCGACTTCAAGCGATGTGGACTGGGTTGCCAAGGTTAAGATGCAGGGCCAGTTGCAGAAATGGGTGGATCATTCCATAAGCGTTACAGTGAACCTGCCCGCAGACATTTCTGAGGAAATGGTAGCCAAAGTATACAAAACCGCTTGGGAATGGGGCTGCAAAGGCATAACAGTATACCGGGACGGAAGCCGCACAGGAGTACTGGTTGCCGCTGATTCTCCGGAGAAAGGAGGAAAGCTGATGAAATCCATGCCCAAGGAACGGCCGGTAGAACTGGAGGCAGAAGTTATCCGGTTCAAAAATGCCAATGAACAATGGATCGCATTTGTGGGGCTGTTTGAAGGAAGGCCATACGAAATCTTCACAGGAAAACTAGACGAGGACACACGTGTCATTCCCAAATCAATAACCATGGGTAAGGTTATCAAGGTGGTAGAGCCCAAAGGATCCCGTTACGATTTCAGCTTTATTGACAAATACGGTTATCCCAATACAGTGGGAGGCATCTCTCATATGTTCAACCAGGCTTACTGGAATTATGCCAAATTGATATCAGGCGTCTTACGTAACGGCCTTCCGGTAGAAGAGGTGGTACATCTGGTTTCTTCACTGGAACTGGATAGTCAGACCATCAACAACTGGCGGACCGGCGTAGAAAGAGCCCTCAAGAGATACATTCCCAATGGGACAAAGGATTCCTCGGGAACAGAATGCGAAAAATGCGGTGCCGGTAACCTGATATACCAGGAAGGCTGTCTTCTATGCATGAGTTGCGGTTATTCAAAATGCAGTTAAAAGCTTCTTCATGGCCACTACCGTAGCATATCCTTTTTCCAAGATTAATCTGGGATTGCACGTGCTTGAAAAACGGGCAGACGGATACCACAACATTGAAACACTTTTTGTTCCTCACCCCTTGTGTGATATTCTGGAAATTACCGATGCTCCCGGGGCACAAAAAGATGTGCAACTGTTTCTTTACGGGCTTCCGGTCACAGGCCCTTTGTCATCCAACATCTGCGTTATAGCTTACCGCCTGCTTTCAGCACATTACAAGCTCTCTCCGGTTGAGATACATCTTTACAAGCAGATTCCTCCGGGTTCAGGCCTGGGAGGGGGGTCCTCTGACGGGGCGGTTTGCCTGCAGGTCCTGAACAAGCATTTTGCGTTAGGTCTGAGGCGGGAGGAATTGCTCTCTTATGCCTTGAAAATGGGCAGTGATGTTCCTTTTTTTGTTCAGCAGCCACCCGCCCTGCCATACTTCGCTTCCGGAACGGGCGGGGTGCTGGAGCCGTTTCCCCTTGATTTGAGCCCTTACCGGATTGAATTGCGTTTTCCACCTGTTTTTATTTCTACGGCTGAGGCTTACGCAGCAATCAAGCCAAACAACCACCGGGTGCCTTTACGTGACCTTTTGCTGCAGCCTGTTGATAAATGGAAATATACAATCGGGAATGATTTTGAAGAATATGTCTTTCATAAATACCCCCAGACAAGTCAATATAAGCAAGCCCTTTATGAGGAAGGGGCGGTGTATGCCTCTATGACAGGAAGCGGATCTGCATTTTTTGGCCTTTTCAAAATTTAGGATTTCGGATTTGTTCTTATATTTACGGCAAATATGGGATTGTACTATCAAGAACAATTTAAGAACGGGGCGCAAATTGTTGTCTGGGAAATCACCGAAACCGAGGAACAATTACAGGAAATTTGCACTCTTCCCAATGAAGAACAGGAAGAGCTCTCCTACATAACAAACCCCCAGCGACGGCTGGAGCGCCTTGCCGTCCGGGCTATTCTCCACCACCTGTTCCAGGAAAAGGTATACCTGGGCTATCATGAAAACGGAAGGCCGTTTCTGCAAAACTCCATTGTGGAACTGAGCATAGCCCATACACGCCGTTTTGCGTGCGTGCTGACACACCCGGAAAACAGCGTGGGAATAGACCTTGAATCGCTTGGCCGAAATTTTTCAGCGGTTGAAAAAAAAGCCGTCAGGGAATCGGAAAAGGATTTCCTTTCGGAAAAACCCGAGGTCCGTCAACTGCAGCTGGCCTTAATATGGTGCGTCAAAGAAGCCTTGTTCAAATACATGTCGCAGCCAGATGTGGATTACGTTGAGCAAATGGAAGTTGACAGATTCACGCCCAGAGAATCGGGCGAAATAGACGCCGTTTTTTATCACAGGGATGGTCTGAAAGATCCTTTTACTTTGGAATACAAAGTATTGGATGACCACGTCATGGTGTGGCTGGTTGGTTGAACTGCACCATATACTTTTCTGCAAAAAAAGCCGGACGGTAACTCAGCTTGGCATTGCGTAGCCCCATATCGCCCGAATCATCTTCCCGGTTGATATATTCCACAAGCGGATACTTTTCCATCGCGTAACGGACAAAGAACACGTTTACCGCCTGGTAGGCGCCCCTGAATTCTGGGAATGCTTTTTCCACGTGCACCAGCCATGTGTTTTTGGTCAACAATTCCCCCAGGGTATAGGCTATGATTTTTCCCTCTGTCAGGACCATTAAACCTTCCAGTCCCAATTCCTCAAAACCGTTGAAAGCCCTGTGGACAGCACAGGCCTCCTGCCCCAGGCCCACATCCTGGTTGCAGCCCATGATCCGGCACCATGTATCATTCATTTCAAGGCAGGCGGGGATGTCTTCCGGCGTTATCTGCTGGGACTCATAGCCTGGGTATGCACTAAGAAAAGCATTCAGATGATTCCTTTTAGTCTGGTACTTCTTTCCCGGCAAATGGGCCAGATCTAAGGCATTGTAAAGGTAGTCGTAGGAATCCCGAAGGGGCTGAATATCAATGGGGTAAGGAGCTGCGGCCGCCAATTGCCCGGCTTCTTCTGCAGAAAGCGCACCAACGGTAAAAGGGACATTGCCGGAAACTGCAAACAGAGCTTTCAGGGCAGTATCCCCTGTAACAGGGCCTTTCAGGCTCATGGGGTATAAAAAATGATAAGGTTCCGCAGAGTAACTGCTGCTTCTTATCAACAGCAACCGGTCCTGGCAGCAGGAAATGATTCGGAAGTCCGTATGGTATATTCCGGACCACATATACAAGGTGGCAAAGCTGTATTCAGTGGCAGCTTTGCCGGAATTAAGCAGATACGGCTTAATGATTGCCTGATCGTTAAGGGTAAGGGGTATGAAAGAGTCCATAAATAAGTTATTCGTTGAGCCAGGATTCCAGTTGCTTCTGCAATGCTTCTCTCATAGTTTCAGGTAGAGTGGCTATACGGGCACGGTGACTCCCGCCGGGTTGCACATAATACAACACATTCGCTTTGCCGGGGTCTGGAACGGCAGCAGCCGTCCAAGGGTCCCATTCACCGTATATGAATACCATGCGGGCATCGGTTTTTTTTACAAAATCACGCTGCAGCCGGTACATTGATTTATTAAAACGAGGTTTGTAAAAATCCGGTAAGAAAAGGTCTTTCAGGTACCGGTTTGCGGTTTTCAGTTCCATGGCGGGATATTTCTTTGTAACCCATTTTCCGGCAGGAGCTTTTTGGACTGAATCCTTTGCCTGAACTGCCTCCTGGCCAGGCTCCTTTTGTTTGCCTGACAGACTTTTCTTTTCTTTTTCAGGAACAAAGCGTGTGCGGGGTGTTTTAAACCGGAATGGCGTTGTGTCATAACCGTAATAGCCCAGCTCGCGTGCTGCCTGTATGAAAAAAGGCATGGTAGGAGAATCCCTGACAAAATAATCGGGAGAAGCGATTTTTAACAGGTGGGCAAAAAGAACCGTGTTCTGGGATTGCAGGTCCGGGATCGTCTCCGGATCTGTCCCCCATTGCCAGAAGGCAAAGGAATATTCCAGGACGCAGTAGTCAAATATATCGCTCACAGGCCGGGTAAAATGAAGTCCGGTCGTATCACAGAATTTTTCAAAAAGTGGCATAAGACTATCCCTGCGGGACAAAACTTCTTTCTGAAATTCCAGTACCTTCCTGCGGGCTTCAGGCGTTCCTGCCTTATTGGCAATGAACGGCTCATGTCTGCCGTCCTCCACACCCTGACAAAGTGGGGCAACATAGCAAACGGTTATATCCACATCATCGGGAAACAGGGTCCGGTACATCAGGGCGGTCTGTCCGCCTTTGCTGATCCCAGTGGCAATCCATTTGCCGGGGTAGAGGGCTGCCAGGTTTTGCCGGATCTTGTGCAAGTCCGTCATGGCTGATTGTACATTCAGGTAATCCCACCTGCGGGGAGAGGGAACTGATTCGCCAAAATAACGGTGTTCCACAACAATCAGATTGGCATTCAGAAGGCGGGACAATTCTTCCCTATATCCAGGCCTGGCGGCATATCCGGCGTCATACCCTTCTGTCACAAATATTGTGGGACGATCATATCCGGCGTGCATAATAAAAACCCGTTGTTCAAAAAAGCCGTATACAATGTCATCGTGGTTGATCATCTGGCGTAAGCGAATGCGGAATTTCTCCTCAAATTCCGTGCTTTCGAGTCTGAAAACCTCGGTCACCCCATCAATGGCTGAAAGCTGCATTTCCAGATTGGAGCGCTGGGTGCGCGAAGTTTGGGAAAAAGCAGGCGGGAGGTTGGTAAAGAAGGCCAGCAGGGCAAGAATGATGATGGATTTAAAAAGTTTCATGAAGGATGTGGTTATTTGTCAATCAAATGGTGGGACAATCCGGTGCGTCTGGAGAGGAAAGAGGGTTCGTAAATAACCTCAGGGAGTTGAATTCTGGAATGGACTTCAGGGGAGGCAACCGGGTTCATTCCGGCCAGAGACAAGGCACGAGCCAGGAGGGTTTCACGCGGGTCTCCCAGGGGATAGACGTCCCCCAGCAGTACGTCTTCTACCAGGTAATCAGGGGTGAATCCGTCTTTGAAATCGGTAATGCCGAGCGAATTGGCATATTTATAGACTATAGATTGTGTTCCCCAGTTCTTTATCTGTGTGTCTTCCTCCGGGTGGAAAACCATGGCAGCGGTGTACTTCCCTCTTGTAACATCTCCCACCATAATCACATCCATATAGGGATCCAGTCCGCATATGATAAGTTCAGATGCACTGGCCGTATTGTGTCCTGTCAGGATAAAAAGGCGTGTGAGGTTCAGGTTGAGCGGGGTTTCGGAAAGTTTAGGGAAGTATTCGTAAAGCATGTCGTTGCGGTTATTGTCTTTCCAGTATTTCTGGTACAGGTCGTTCCAGGATTTGGTAATAAGTATGGTATTCCCGTCAAGACACCGGACAGGGCATAGCACACCAGACAGCGCGCTTGCCACACTCAGGTATCCTCCAAGGTTGTACCTCAGATCCAGAACAATATCTGTAATCCCCTGATTTTTAAAATTCTGGAAAACAGGAAAAAACAGCTCTTGTGAACCCCCAAAGAAATCGGTATAGCAGATATAACCCACTTTTCTGACCTGATCGGACAAGATGGTATGGGCAATGACAGGATTCAGGTTCTGCTTTCGTGCCGTTAAGGAAACAGTCCCGCTCTTGTATATGGTCCCGTCCCTGAGCTCACCCAGGGTAAGGTTAAGCGCAGGGGCATAGAAGAGGGTGGTGTAATTGTCTTTTGTTATGGGTTTCCCGCCGGCTTCTATAAAAATGGTGCCGCGTTGCACCCCGGCTTCAGCCGCAGGGGTTTGGGGATAAACATACTGGACAATAGCAAAATAATTCCCGGTATTGGAGAACGTGCCAAAGGCAAGGGAATATCCAAAGGTGGTTTCCACGCCTTCGCCCCCCTCGAGCAGGGTTTGTACATCATCTGTAATGAACGACCAGCGGTCCTCGGCACGGTAACACAACTTTTCAAAAAAATCAAATTCATCGAATTCGTAACGTACGTCCAGAGTGTCGGGGATATGTTTTTCCCACAGGTATACTTCTTCCATCAATTCCAGCATATACTTGTTTACCTGCTGGGTTATCATCGGGGCTTCCTCCCGTTCTTCTTCCTTACACTTGTCGCAGGAAGTGAAAAGCGTCAGAAGCGTTGTGAGCAAAAGCAGTCTCTTGATCATAAAAGTAAAATAACCCACTAAAGTACAAATTTTTATTCTTTACCTTTGCACAAAACATACCAAGACAGCGGATGAAGAAGAATAATTTTATTGAAGAGTTAACCTGGAGGGGTATGATCTACGACATCATGCCAGGTACCGAAGATTTGCTTAACAAAGAAATGACAACGGCTTACGTGGGCATAGATCCGACAGCTGACTCACTGCATATAGGACACCTTGTGGGCGTAATGATGCTCAAGCATTTCCAGGTTGCCGGACACAGACCCATTGCCCTGATAGGAGGAGCAACCGGGATGATAGGAGATCCGTCCATGAAATCTTCTGAGCGAAACCTGCTGGACGAAAACACGTTGCATTACAATCAGGAATGCATTAGAAAACAATTGGTGCGCTTTCTGGATTTTGACCAGACTAAGCCCAACGGAGCCCTTTTGCTCAACAATTATGAATGGACCAAAGACTATACGTTCCTGAATTTTATACGGGACATTGGGAAGCATATTACAGTCAATTACATGATGAGTAAGGATTCTGTCCGCAAAAGGCTTTCGGGAGAAGATGCGGAAGGGATGTCCTTCACTGAATTCAGCTACCAGCTTCTGCAAGGTTACGATTACCTGCATTTGTACAGGCATTACGGGTGTAAATTACAGATGGGCGGATCAGACCAGTGGGGCAATATCACCACCGGCTCTGAACTGATCAGGAGAAAGGAAGGAGGAGAATGCTATGCCCTGACATGCCCATTGATAACCAAAGCGGACGGGGGAAAGTTTGGGAAAACGGAATCCGGCAATGTGTGGCTTGATCGGGAAAAGACCACTCCCTATGCGTTTTACCAGTTCTGGATGAACGTGGGAGATGAGGAAGCGGAGAAATATATTAAAATTTTCACCCTGCTCCCCAGAAAAACCATAGAACAACATATAGAAGCCCATAGGAAAGAACCACATAAGAGGTTGTTGCAAAGCTCCCTGGCTGAATATGTAACAAAAATGGTTCATGGAGAAGAAGAATATAACAAATCTGTTATAGCCTCCAGAGTTTTGTTTGGAGATGGTACAAAGGAACAATTGATGGTCATAGACGAGGTAACTTTTTTGTCGGTTTTTGACGGAGTACCTCAATTTGAATTGTCAAAAAGTGAACTTCCGCTGAGTGTAACCGACTTACTGGCAGTCCGGACTTCTGTTCTGCCCTCTAAGGGCGAATGCAGGAAACTGATCCAGGGTGGCGGGCTGAGCCTGAACAAGGAAAAGGTTGATTCTGCAGAAATGGTTGTCAACCTGGACATGCTTATCCAGGGAAAATACCTGCTGGTACAGAAAGGGAAAAAGAATTACTTTATAATTAAAGTATTATGATTATGAAAACACAGGCAACAGAGCAGAATACCAGACAATTAAAGGTTTCGCGCCAGATACAGAAGGATCTTTCGGAAATCTTCCGGGCAAAGAGCCCAGGCGCATACAACGGGACTATGATTTCTGTAGTTCACGTACGTATCAGTTCAGATCTGTCCGTAGCACATGTCTGGATCAGTGTTTTTCCTTCCGATAAGGCTAAAGATGTTTTAAAGCAGGTACAGGAGCAGAACCGGACAATCCGCGGAGAACTGGGACGGCGTATTGCCAGGCAACTGCGCATTGTTCCGGAACTGGTGTTTTTTCTGGACGATTCTCTGGATTACGCCCAGCACATTGATGAATTACTGAAAAAATAAAAAGCCGTCATTTTGAAACTTGCCTTTTTTATTGCGTGGAGGTATTTGCTGGCTAAGAAATCCAGACAGATCATCAATGTGATATCGGCCATCAGTGCCACAGGGATCACCCTGGGCACCATGGCGCTGGTTGTGGTCATGTCTGTATACAACGGTTTTGATAACCTGGTAAAGGGCATGTACAACACGTTTGATCCCGACCTGGTGATAAAAAGTGCGGAAGGGAAGACTATGCCGGAACTGCAGGAACTTTCAAATCTTAAGGCAGACGGGCGTGTTGCCGCGTTCTGCCCGGTAATTGAAGTAACGGTGTTTTTACAATACAGGAACCAGCAGGCCGTGGCCACAATGAAAGGGGTGGACAGTGTTTTTATTGCCACTTCTCCTTTACAGAAACATCTTATAAACGGCACATTCAATGTCTATTTCGGACAGGTAGAAGAAGCCATCGTGGGAAGGGCCCTGGCAAACAGCCTGGGTATGAATGTCGCTTTTGTAGATCCCTTATGGATTTACTATCCAAAGAAAGATGCCGTTTTTTCTCCACTTAATCCTATGGCCTCCCTGACACGGGAAAAACTCTTTCCGGCAGGTATTTTTTCTGTGGAACAGCGCTACGATGCCGGCCACATCCTGGTCCCGCTTGAAACAGCCAGAAGGCTTTTAAACTATCAGGAACGAATATCCCATGTAGAGATCAGGGTGCACGGGAAAAAGAACGTCAGATCACTTAAAAAGGACCTTCAGGCAAGACTGGGACCTTCCTATACAGTGCTAACCCGTTACCAGCAGAACGAAACCCTGTTCAGGATGATGACCACAGAGAAAGTGATCATATTTTTCCTGCTGGGTTTTATCCTTGTGATCATTTCCAGCAACGTGCTCAGTTCCCTGAGCATGCTCATCCTGGAAAAAAAGGAGGATATTGCGGTGCTTGCCAGCATGGGAGCCCGGCCCGGACTCATCAGCAGGGTATTCATCATGGAAGGATGGCTCATTTCCATTTTAGGCTGGGCGTCAGGAATGATCGTAGGCCTGTTTCTCTGCTTTATACAGGCCCGGTTCGGCCTGATATCACTTCCCGGAAGTTTTATGGTGACAGATTACCCGGTAGATGTTCAGTGGAATGATATGCTCCTGGTTTCATTAACCGTGCTGGGAATCGGGTTCCTGGCGGCCTATGCCCCTGTTCGCGCTGTTTTTAACAAGGCGATTTCACTGGCATACCCTGGAAGCTCATTGGGTGTTTCCAGGTAGAAAGGCAGGTTTCTCAGAGTCGGATGGTTGATCACTTTGCGGAATGTTTCAATACCCAGGTACCCGTTGCCTATGGTTTCGTGCCGGTCCTTATGGCTCTGAAAAGGATTTTTTGTGTCGTTGATATGAATTGCCTTCAGACGCTCCAGGCCAATCACTTTGTCAAATGCTCCCAGCACCTGGTCTGTATTGTCTTTAATGTCATATCCTGCATCAAATATATGGCACGTATCCAGGCATACGCCCACACGGTCCCGGATGTGAATACGGTCAATTATGGCCCTGAGTTCTTCAAAGGACCTGCCGATCTCTGTCCCTTTTCCGGCCATGGTTTCGAGCAAGACCCATGTGGTCTGTTCTTTGGTAATGGCCGAGTTCAGAGCCCCGGCTATCAGTGCTATGCCTTTTTCAACACCCTGCTGGACGTGGCTTCCCGGGTGCAGGTTATACAGATTGCCGGGGGTGAATTCCATCCGGTACAGATCGTCTATGAGTATATTGACCGCAAAATCCCGGATACGCTCTTCAGCCGCGCACAGATTCATGGTATACGAGGCATGTGCCAGGATGGGACCTATGTCGTTTAGTCTTGAATAATCCAGGAAGGCAGTCACATCTTTTGGATCTATAGGTTTTGCCGTCCCGCCCCGGGGGTTGCGTGTGAAAAACTGAAAGGTGTTGGCGCCTATCTGAACGGCTGATTTAGCCATGGAAAGGTAGCCCTCCGATGCGGAAAGGTGGCATCCGATGCGAAAATCGCTGGTTTTTCTGGTTGTAGTCATGGGTTTACTTTAAAGTTTACTCCTTGAATGCAAAGTTATCTGTTCCCCCTGATTCAGGGTAATCGAAACATATGTCTTTTTTATACGGTTGAAATTTTCCGGGACTTTAAGCAGGAAGGTGTTACCGGCAGTAGCGCAGAGCGTGATTTCACGCACCTTGCCGTCTTTCCAGGTACATGATACGGTGGCCCCCCCCCGGGCACAGAGCCCAGAAAAAGAGCCACTCGGTTCCCATTCCGGAGCAATGGCAGGCAGTACCTCTATGAACCCCTGGTGGCTTTGAAGCAGCATTTCTGCAATGCCGGCACAAGCTCCGAGGTTGCCGTCAATCTGGAACGGAGGATTGGATGAGAAACCATTGGGATACATTCCAGGGCCCAGCAGGGTGACCGTTCCCATGCCCTGGCTAAGGTATGGTGAGGGGCTTTCCTTAAGGGCGGGAGACATCATTTTCCTCAGGATCCTGGCAGCCTCGGTACCATCTCCAAGCCTGGCCAACAGGTTTATATTCCATGCCATTTGCCATCCCGACCCGCCGTTGCCCATTCTTTCCAGAGTGGTACGGCATGCCTCTAGTAGGCTGGTGTCTTTATGGGCCATTTCACTCCCGGGATACAATGCATAAAGATGCGGAATATTGCGCAGCCGGACGTCTTCTTCTGGATAATCATACAACCACCGCAGCAGCGCACCGGATGCAGAGATCTTATCGGGAGGCAGCCGGTCCAGGGCTTCTTCCAACTTGTTTACCAGCGGGAAATCGTCTGTGTTCATCAGGATTTTGTTGGCAGAGATGACGTTGGAAAACAATTCCCGCACCGTCTGAACGTCTGCTGCAGAGCCCATACACAAGAAAAGCGGTACAGACAATTTGTCGGGGGAATTATCGTCCACCAGGTAATACATATTGCCGTAAGACATGGATGGGGCGGGAACCCACCACCCCTGGCGAGGTTCTTCCATCAGGGTGGAAAGATAGAAAAGGGCCGCTTCCTTCATCACAGGGTACTGTTTCCGCAGCAGGCCGGCATTCATGGTATAGCGGTAATGCTCCCAAAAATGTGAACACATCCACGCTCCTCCTGCATAATAGGCCTCCCATGCGGTGACGTGGCCGGGAGCGGTATATCCCCAGAGATTTGTTATGGAATGCACCACCCACCCAGGCGCATTATAGTATTCCCGGGCTGTTGCCCTGCCCTTATCCGACAACCGGGCGGTAAAGTCAAGCAGCGGAAGATGCAACTCGGAAAGGTTGGTTTTCAAAGCCGGCCATAAATTCATCTGCAGGTGCATGTTCATGTCGTATGCGCCATTTCGCGGGGTTTGCACATAAGGGGTCCACAGGCCTTGCAGGTTGGGAGGAAGCAATCCCTCACGGGTGGAAGAAATAAGCAGGTAGCGCCCGTACTGGAAAAAGAACGCTGCAGAATCGGGAAGTTGTAAATGAACCCGGTGAAATAGCGACTGATACCTATCAACATGGTTCTTTTTCAATTCAGGAAATGATTGCCCTCGGGCACGAAAAGCCAGGGAATCGGAATGTCTTATAAATGAGGAGTCCCTGCTCAGGCTCATGGTCTGAACCTGGTAATCCGTTGACGCAGAGATGATCACAGTGGCCTCTGTGGCGCCTGTCAGGATGATCGAATCCTGAACAAAAGATAACCTGCCGCCTCCTGAAGGAATAACATCCATACGTGTATAAAAACGCATCCCCTGAACATCTGCCGCTCCCGAACTCAATGTGCCTTCCATTATCAGGGAATTGTCGCTTGTAAAGACACGGGCCCGTTCAGGCCTTGTAAAAGTGGAACGGAAAGTAAGTGCATGCGGCACAGATGCGGCAAGGTGCATAACCAGCACATCGTTTTCCAGCGAGGTAAAGCATTCCCTGGTATAGGTTATCCCGTCTAGTTCAAAGGAAGTAAATGCCGTGGCCGTGGAAATATCCAGCATCCTGTTATAGTCCCTGGCTTCAGCGGCAAAAGAACTATAAGAAAAATCGAATACCGCCGAGCCGAGGACCTGGTAGCTGCCAAAAGTGTTTTCTGCTCCGGCGCTTCCGTACGAACCGGCTTTCTGCGCCTTGAAAAAACGGAACATCAGCTCTTGTGCCTGCGGGGTGCGCTCTTTATAAAGCAATTCCCGGATCAAAGGAAGGACCCGGTGTGTTCCCTGGCGCAGATCCTCTGCCGGGGATCCCGACCATAGTGATATTTCGTTCAGGATGATGTTTTCAGCGGCTACGCCTCCGTCAGGCATGGCACCCAGCCTGCCGTTGCCTAGCGGGAATCTTTCTTCCCAGGTATCTGCACTCTGGTCAGAAGCCAGGTACAAACCCTGGATACCGGCAGGATAATCTGCCTGGCATCCTGTCAGCATAAGAGCGAGCCAGAGTAGCAGGCGCATTGTCTTCATGAAAACGAAGATACATAAAAAAAAACACAACAGGTAAAAACCTGCTGTGTTTTAAGGCACTATAAAACGCTGATTATTACATCATTCCGCCCATTCCGGGATTACCTGCCGGCATAGGGGGGGTCTCTTCTTTCTTTTCTGCCAGAACACATTCGGTAGTCAGGAACATGCCTGCAACAGAGCCTGCATTTTCCAGAGCAACCCTTGCCACTTTGGTAGGATCAATCACTCCCGATGCAAACAGTTTCTCGTAGGAATCGGTCAAGGCATTGTATCCAAAGTCACCTTTGCCTTCACGGACCTTCTGGGCTACAATGCTGCCTTCCTGTCCTGCATTTTCCACGATTATGCGCAGGGGTTCTTCAATGGCGCGCGCTACAATGGCTATACCGGTAGCTTCGTCGTCATTTTCCGCTTTCAGCTTTTTGAGATCTTCTATGGCGCGTATGTAAGCCACACCGCCTCCGGGAACGAAACCTTCCTCTATGGCGGCACGGGTGGCGTTCAGGGCGTCTTCTACCAGGTCTTTCTTGGATTTCATTTCCACCTCGGAAGCAGCACCCACATACAGTACGGCTACCCCGCCGGAGAGTTTAGCCAGGCGTTCCTGCAGTTTTTCCTTATCGTAATCACTTGTGGTGATTTCCATTTGTTTGCGAATCTGGGCAACGCGTCCGTCAATGGCCTTCTTTTCACCGCCACCGTTCACGATGGTGGTGTTTTCCTTATCTATGACCACTTTCTCTGCAGAGCCCAGCATGTCCATAGTGGCCGATTCGAGGCGGACGCCCTTGTCTTCGGTAATGACAGTTCCACCGGTGAGAATGGCAATGTCTTCCAGCATTTCCTTGCGGCGGTCTCCAAAGCCCGGGGCTTTGACAGCGGCAATCTTCAGGGTTCCGCGCAGGCGGTTTACCACCAGAGTGGCCAAAGCCTCACCGTCCACATCCTCGGCAACGATCAGCAGGGAACGACCGTTCTGAGCCACCGGTTCCAGCAGCGGCATCAGGTCTTTCATGGTAGAGATTTTCTTGTCGGTGATCAGGATCAGCGGATTTTCAAGGACGGCTTCCATTTTTTCCGAATTGGTAATGAAATATGCCGAGATAAAGCCCCGGTCAAACTGCATTCCCTCCACCACCTTGACTTCTGTATCGGTCCCTTTGGCTTCCTCAACGGTTACCACCCCTTCTTTTTTGACCTTTCCCATGGCCTCGGCAATCAGCCTGCCAATGGTATGGTCGTTGTTGGCCGATACGGAGGCAACCTGTTCAATTTTGGACAGGTCGTCGCCCACCTGCTGGCTTTGTTTTTTGAGGCTGGCAACGACAGCTTCCACTGCCTTGTCAATACCACGTTTCAGGTTCATGGGATTGGCGCCGGCCGTAACGTTTTTCAGTCCCACATTGATAATGGACTGAGCCAGAACGGTAGCGGTAGTGGTTCCGTCCCCGGCCTGGTCGTTGGTCTTTGAAGCCACTTCCTTTACAATCTGTGCGCCCATGTTAACAAACGGATCTTCCATTTCAATCTCCTTGGCTACCGTTACACCGTCCTTGGTAATCTGGGGAGCCCCGTATTTTTTATCTATCACCACATTGCGTCCTTTGGGACCTAAAGTGACTTTAACAGCATTTGCCAAAGCATCAACCCCTTCTTTCATCAGGGAACGTGCTTCAATATTGTATTTTATTTCTTTTGCCATGGTAATTTGTTTTTATTAGGTTAATTAAATAATGGCTAACACATCTGATTGACGCATAATAAGATACTCCTCTCCGTCAATGTTGATTTCTGTTCCGGCATACTTGCCGTAAAGCACCATGTCACCTTCTTTCAATTCCATAGGCTCATCTTTTTTTCCGCTTCCGGCAGCCACGATTTTTCCACGCTGGGGTTTTTCTTTTGCCGTGTCGGGAATATACAATCCCGAGGCTGTCTTGGTCTCAGCTTCCTGCGGCTGAACGACTACTCGATCTGCTAAAGGTTTGATTTTCATCTTTGATAAAATTTAAATAGTTAATTATTGAAGTTGTGTTTTTTTAAGTTAACGAAAGCTCATAAGGCAAAATCAATGCCACAGCCCGATATCTGTCAATTTGTCAGCGAAGCCGATTTGGCAGCCTTTTTCCATACCACCAGGCCATGAATGGAGTTAAGCAGGTAAACACACCACATAGAGGCTATGATCAGATGGCTGACCTGGTGCTCATTGAAATAAGCCATGCTCCACATGGTGATAGTCGCCACATTGACGATAATCCATAAATACCACTGTTCCGAATACGTTTTTACCATCAGGAACATAGCCACAATGGACAGGAATGTTGTTGCCGAATCAAGAAACGGGGCAGGATCTTCAAAATAATCCAGAACCAGGGTTCCTGCAACAATCAGCACAAGGCAGATCGCTGCCAGAACCAGACGCTGTTTTGTTGTCAGGTTTTTAGCCCTTACACGGGTGCGGCTGCCTTCCCGGGTGCGCTTTCTCCACATGAAGAATCCGATAAACTGCATGGGAACATAATACAACCCGTTTAAGGCCACCTCGCCCCAGTAGCCCACTCCCCAGGAGAGGTAAGTATAGAGGCTTACCTGTATCAGGCCAAAGAGGTAATTGGAAATATGACCCTTGGCCACCAGAACCACACAAAGAACACCTGAAACGGTAGCAATGGCAGAAAGGGCATCCCATTCCCCTGTTATGAAAAACACGGCAAAGTTGAGCGCTATGATGGTTGTCAGAAGAAACCATTCGTAAGGGGAGAAAAAACGCAGGAATTTCATAAGGAATCAGTAAAAGGCGGGTATGGAAAACAGGAATTCAAAGTGGTGTTTGCGTTCACAGGTATAGGCGTAGCGCACACCGGCAGTCAGTGGTGTCCCGATGCGGAAGAGGTGGAAATCCATCAGCAGGTCTGTCCCGACGGACCAGTAGTGGTCTTTAGTCTGGTCTTTCTGCCGTGTCTGGATGTAATCGGCAAAGGGGATAAGCTGGAAACGTTTGATGTAGATGATATCGGGAAGGGACAAATCGACCCCCCAGATAGGAATGGCATAATCGGCCGAGACTTTGAACCCCGTGGGAGCCAGAATTCTGTTTTTCATGCCCCGGGGAGGGGAAAGGAAGGTTGCCAGGTAGAAATAACGGTCTTTTATTTGTTGCCGCTGCAAGCCAACACTCCATTTAAGTGCCTGATTGCGCATTACCCCCGGAAGATATCCGTAAGCCTGCAGGTACAGGATGTTGCTGAAAAGATTTCCGGTGCCCGGAGAAATAGCCGTTTGCAGGTTGACCCCGAAACCCAGCCTGGGAAAAATGTCCCTTGGGGCGCGGTTAGCCATCTGGTAATATTGCAGACCGGCCTGGAATATATGGTTCAACAGGTCATGGCCAGATCCGGGGATTTGGTAACTGTCATTGGAAAACGTGTACCTCAGGGAGGGGACCAGTCCGCGTTGCCAACCATGGCTGTGGAAGGTAAAGGGAATGTATGTGTGAAGGGAGGCTTCCAGGGAGGGTGTTCCCAGGGTATCGGATACCCAACGGCGGCGCTGAAGTTCTTCCACGGAAAAAGTATGGATACGGGGACGGTTGTTGATATCAAGGTTGATGGAAAAAACCGGGAGCAGGCCTGAGTAATCCAACCTCAGGTGGCCGGCATGAAAACCCTTGTGATAGGAGTATCCAAGGACAGAAGTGAGGGTTCCCAGGGTGTTCTGTGACATGATGGTGGCTCCTGCAGCCAGGGTGTTGTAATATGTCTGGAAGGTGAATTTCTCTATTTCATTGTAATTGAAATAAAAAGGCATCCAGGAATGGATTCTGAAGGCGTTCAGGATTTTGCTGTATTTTTTGACCGGATACGACAGGTTTTCGGGTACACGCAGTGTGTCTATGTTGAATTCACCGGACGGGGAAAGGATAAAAGGATCTGCCGGCTCTTCCTGCCAGGCCACCTTTTTGTACAATAGACTGTCGGAATGCAGTTTTTCAAGCTGGTACCCCCGGGCTGTATAACTGGAATAATACAATTCATTGCCTTCTTCAGAGGCGGCCGGCAGGGGGTCAAAGGCTCCGAACCTTGCATTGGTGAGCTGCATGGTTGCCCCGGTACGGGGATCCAGACAAAAAAGATTGTCTGTGTTCTCCACACGGTCACTTGTAAAATACAACCAGCCTCCGTTTTCATGGAGACCTGTAATGGAGCGGTAAACAGGAGACAGAATGGTCTCCCATTTTTTTTCTGCCCGCTTGAGGGAGTAGATCCCGGATCCTTCTTCCCCGGTCATCAGAACAAACAGGGTATTGTTATCCAGCCAGGCAATTTCTGTGAGCTGTTCCCCTCGGGGAGCGGGGTGTCTTTCCAGGAGCTCTCCCGTCCACGGATTCAACAGGTGTAATTCTGATCCCCCCCCGGGCGGGTAATGGGCTGCTGCCAGCAGGAAGCCATCGTCACTGGGAGCAGGATTGAAATATCGTGTACGGGGCAGGAGGGTCTTTTTTTCCCCTGTTACTGCGTTATAGGTCAGGATGACCGAAAAATTCTCATGCGTCCAGCGGTGGCCGCTCACTGTTTCACTCCAGAACAGATAAGGACCCGCAGCTCTGAGGAAAGAATTGACATTGCCCAGCAGGCACACAGTTTCCTCGCCGCTCTTTTCCAGGGAGGGAAAACGAACCAGGCGGGCGGTCTGTGCCAGGGAAGATTTGATGGCGAACAACATCTGTGTTCCGTCCGGTTGCCTTACCAGCGCAGGGGACCGGTAACTCACGTAATCCCTCAGGGGAGCGTTGATCTGCACTCCGGAACTGAAAGGGGCTTTCTGTTTGTCCTGTTCTTCCCAGTTTTTTTTATAGTATTCAAGGGCAGGCTCCCAAAGTTTGACCGTGTGGTACCCGTAGTTTCTGCGGAACGTCTTCCCATAAATAAAGGGCCAGTAAGGGTATTTTGTTATATCTGAATAAATGCGGGCCAGGGCCTCTTCCCCAGAAAACAAACGGGCAACAGAAAGTTTCATATAGCCCAGCGCATAATGGTCCGGCACGGCATGCCGGTAGGAGCCATAGCGCCATTTATCGTAGGAAAACTTTTTCCCCTCCAGAAAATAGGCTTTGTAAGGCATAAGGAATGAGGCTTCCCTGCCGCGCCCGGCACCGGAAAAGAATGTCTCGGTAATGACCGCATCCCCTTCCAGCAGCCATTTTGGAAAATACAGGCCCACGGAAACACCTGCCGATTGTTGCCCGAAAAACCAGCCGAAAACACGGAAAAAATTTTCTCCGGCTTGCTGCATTTGTGCCACATGCCTTGTTTCGTGCAAGACGAGTTGTTTTTCCCAGTTATGGGTGGTCCCGTAGGAAGGTGGCGTGGTTTTAAGTTCCATCCTTTTGGGAGCCCAGACCACCATGCCGTTGCTGCTTACATTATAGGGGTGAATGACAATGGGAATTGCCGGGGCCGCTGATCCCGGGGATAGCATTACATGGGGTGAAGCCTGCTCCAGCAGCCAGGCATACCGGAAAGCCAGTGAATCAATGCCGCGGGGATATATGATCTGGATTGAGCCTGTCCGGATCTGGTTCCATTTCAGGCGGGCAGGATCTTCGCCTGTCCTGTAATATTGACCGTGCGCTGTAAGGGAGCGTCCCGTAAGGAAACAGAGCAGGAAAAGAAATGCAATCAGTCTGATCATCACACAAAGGTAACTGATTGTTTTAAAGTTGAGCTACCAGGACTCGAACCCGGACCGACAGAGCCAGAATCTGTAGTGCTACCATTACACCATAGCTCATCCTTTGTTGAGCTACCAGGATTCGAACCTGGACAGACAGAACCAAAATCTGTAGTGCTACCATTACACCATAGCTCAATCGGAACGTGCAAAGATATAACATTACCGTTTGCTGGCAAAAAAATCTTTTAATAATTTTCCTGCTTCTGTAGCCAGAATGCCGGCCGACACTTCTGTTTTCGGATGAAGTATCCTGTCTGTGATTAGGGAGTACCCCCTTTTGGGATCAGAAGCCGCGTAGACAAGGCGGCCCAATTGAGCCCAGGCAAGGGCGCCGGCACACATGGGGCAGGGTTCCAGGGTTACGTATAGGGTACACTGGTCCAGGTATTTTCCACCCAACGTATTGCAGGCAGAGGTGATGGCCTGCATTTCTGCATGTGCTGTAGGATCGTTAAGGGTTTCTGACAGGTTGTGTGCCCGGGCAATGACCTTTCCGCCGCACACCACAACAGCGCCTACGGGAATCTCATACTTCCCGAGGGCGGTTAGCGCCTCTTCCAGGGCTTTCCGCATAAACAAACTATCTTGCGAGAGGCTTTCCAAAACGCTTTTCAATAACCGACAGATCGGACAGGTCCTTTGACACCATCATCAGTTCTTCTTTGGGAATTTCAGGAACGTCGCAAACGATGAAGCCGTCCAGGGAGTCGTTGAATCCCGCGTCAATGTTAAACAATACAACTTTAGAGTTCAGTTTCAGGTATCGTTTGACAAGGGAGGGAAGACGGTATTGCCGGTTACTCATGCGCATGAGCAGGCGGTCCAGTTGTTCCGGTGTCTGAATGTCGCGCAGAAGCACATCGGGATTAACAAGTCCGAAATCCGGGGTAAACGGGGTCCTGGAATGGATGCATTCATGGTACTCCATCGTGCTGTGGTGTTCCATGATGTATTTGTATATGAGCGATTGATACAACTTGGGATACCAGGAAGAAATGCTCACCGGACCTATGAAATAGCGGTACTCTTCGTTGCGGAGCATAATGTGGAACAAACCCTTGAAAAGCAGCATCATGGGAATCGTTTCATAACGGTATTCCTGGCTTATGAAAGCCCTTCCAAGCTCTAAACTCTGCCGCAGGACTGGTTCAAAACCCGGCCCAAATTTAAAGAGGGTGTTGTTATAAAAACCCATGACACCAAACCGCTTCATCAACTCGGCTCCCATTCCAATCCGGTAAGCTCCCACAATCATTTTTTTCTCTGAGTCCCAGAGGACCAGGTGGTGGTAATTCCTGTCGTAGGTATCCAAGTCCAGGGACTGGTATGTTCCTTCCCCCACAGTACGGAATGATTCTTCCCGTTTGCGGCCAATCTCGTACATCAGATTCGGAATCAGGGAATAGGGGGCAAAATAGGCTTCAAAATTGTTGATACTGAACAGGCAATTGCGGGAGGGCAGCTGTTCAATCTCCCTGACGGCCAGTTCGTGATATTTTGGAGGGGCAATGGGGGCGGCGTGTTCCGGTTCCTTATATTTGTCTTTATTATCGATATTGGCAATCAGGGCATACGTGCGGGCACGCAGGTAGTCACCCAGCTCTTTGTAATCTGTATAACGCTGTTGTTCTGCCACGCTGATGGGAGCTCCCACGCGCACAGAAAGGCGACGTCCCTTTTTGTTCAGCACTTCCGCCGGCAGGCTGGCTGTCTGCAGCATGGGATGGATCTTTGCCCTGCGCAGGAAACGGGCCGAATTGTGTCCCTCAAAATAAATGGGAACCACGGGAACACCGGCATTCATGATAAATTTGACTATTGCAGTGTGCCAGGGAAGGTCTTCCACTTGTCCGGATGGTCCAATATGAGACACTTCACCGGCTGGGAAAAGACCCAGAGGATTGCCTTTCTGAAGGGATTCTTTGGCCAGGCGGATTCCTGCGATACTGGAACGCGAAGACACATTTTTTTCAAAAGCATTGACAGGTAAAAAAAAATTCTGCAACGGCCTGATGCGCGATAGTAAATAATTCACGATCACTTTTAAATCGGGCCTTTCCTCCGACACAAGATGCATCAGGATAATCCCGTCCAGGGCGCCATAGGCGTGGTTGGATACGGTTATGAAAGGGCCCTCTTTGGGAAGGTTTGCCAGGTCTGTGGTAGGAGTATCGTAGGTAATGCGCATCTGGGCAAGAAAAGCCTCGAGACATTCACGGCCCTCAAAGTCTGCCACCTTGTCATAAAGTTTGTTAATCTTGTCTAGCTTCATCAGCTTCATCAGAGCCGGTGCCAGGAAAAAACCCACAACAGATTTTTCTCCGAAGACCTTTCGCAGATCTTTTGTTTCTATCAGTTTTTTCATAAATGGATTAACAAATATATGTATTTTTACAATGAAATGATTCATGTGATGGACCAATTGGCTCTTTTGCCGCACCAGTGCGGGGTGTACAGATTCCTTAACAGGGAAGGGAAAGTGATCTATGTGGGAAAAGCAAAAGATTTGAAAAAACGCGTTTCCCAGTATTTTGCCAGGGGAAAAAACCTTTCTGCCAAGACAAAACGCATGGTCAGCCAGATACAATCACTGGAATATACCGTGGTCGAAACCGAAAGTGACGCCCTGCTATTGGAAAACAACCTGATCAAGACCATACAGCCCCGTTACAACATCCTGCTCAAGGATGACAAGACCTTTCCCTGGATATGTGTGAAAAACGAACCGTTTCCCCGCGTTTTTCAGACAAGGAGGATTGTACGGGATGGCTCCCATTATTTTGGTCCCTACACCAGTGGCTATTATTGCAAGCAACTCCTGCAACTTCTACACAATCTGTACCCCCTGCGCACCTGTACCCTGCTTCTGACACCCCATGCCGTGGCAGCCGGGCGTTACCGCAAGTGCCTTCAGGCGCATATAGGTCGCTGCAAGGCTCCCTGTACCGGAGACGAGACCATTGAACAATACCAGGGGTATATAGGCGGAGTGTTCAGCATTCTTAAAGGGGACGTCAAATCTGTAAGAAAAATTCTTGAAAATCAAATGAAGACGGCTGCAGGTACCTTGAATTTTGAGCAAGCCCAGAAATTGAAGGAGCAATGGGAAATACTTACCCGCTACCAGTCAAAATCGGTCATTGTGAATCCCCGCATATCCAATCTGGATGTTTTCAGCATTACGATCGATGCTGAATCATCCATGGCTTTCGGCAATTTTCTGCGGGTGGCAGACGGAGCCGTTGTCCAGTCACTGAATGTGAAATACAAATTGCACATAGAAGAAGAACCGGCAGCGGTATTGAGTTTGTTTATGGCAGAAATGAGGGAAAAACTGACAAAAATATCCCCCGAAGTGGTGGTACCGTTCCTCCCCGAGGCCGTTCCGGGGGACAGCCGGGTGCATGTCCCCGTCAAGGGGGACAAGCTGGCTCTGGTCGCTCTGAGCATGCGCAATGCAACCAACTACCGGATCGAGCAGTTGCGCATGATGGAAATGCGTGACAAGGGAACCCGGCAGGAACAAAAAAGCAAGAAAATTCTTGCCACCTTACGGGACGACCTGCGCATGAAGGTATACCCTGTACACATAGAGTGTTTTGACAATTCAAACCTGCAGGGCACCCATCCGGTAGCTGCCTGTGTGGTATTCCGTGACGCGGTCCCGAGTAAAAAAGATTACCGTCACTTTTCCATTAAAAGCGTGGAAGGTCCGGATGATTTTGCCTCAATGAAAGAAGTGGTAACGCGCCGGTACAGCCGTCTTCTGGCAGAGAACAGCCCCCTGCCGCAACTCATTGTAATAGATGGAGGTAAAGGACAATTGTCTGCAGCTTATGCTGCTTTGCAAAGCCTGGGGCTGGAGGGGAGCATAACGGCGGCGGGCCTGGCTAAACGAATGGAAGAAATCTACCTTGCCACAGATAAAACACCTTTATTCCTGGATAAGAATTCTTCTTCCCTCCGGTTGCTTATGCGACTGCGCAACGAAGCGCACCGTTTTGGAATTACCTTTCACAGGGAAAAAAGAAGTGCCGGTTTTACACGGTCAGCCTTGCTGGAGATACCGGGGGTCGGACCCCGAACCCTGGAAAAACTCCTGCATCATTTTGGAAGCCTCAGGCAAATTTCCCTGGCATCGCAGGAAGAGCTTGCAGGGGTTGTTTCCTCTGTCCTGGCGCAGAAGATCACAGCATGGATCAGAGGGCAGGAATCTGGACACAGGTGTCAGGACTCAACAATCTCATCTCAGGGAACAGGATCATAACCGCTCCCGCCCCAGGGATTACAACGGAGAAACCGCCAGACAGCCAGATACAAACCTTTCAGAGGACCGTGCCTGCGCAGGGCTTCCAGCGCATATTGGGAACAGGTGGGGGTAAACCGGCAGGAGGGAGGAGTAAAGGGCGATATGCATAACTGGTAGCATTTAACCAGCAGGATCAGGGGAAAAGTCAAAACCTTTTTCAGACAGTTGAGCAAAATGCTCCAGTAAAGCCTGCATTTTTGTTTCCAGGAAAGAGAAAGGTTTAACTTCATGGGGTAAATATAGACATAAAAAAACAAGCCTTGTGCCGTTTGCTTCAAGGGCCGGTCTGAGCAAACGGGGATAGTTCATCCTGAAAGACTCCCGGAGGCGCCTTTTAACAAGATTTCTTTTTACGGCCGATTTCAGGTGCTTCTTGGGTACGGCAAAGGCAATCCTGCACCCGGCTTGTATTTCCAGCGCTTGACAGACTCTGAAGAAAACGCGGAAAGGGCCTGATGTAAATGAGCGGGCTCCGGAGAAAAGGGATTCGATCTCTTTCCGGGAAGATAGCCGCATGTCTTTGGGAAAAGCATATGAAAATTCCGGTTTCATAACGGAATTTTTCTGTATTCCAGGACACTTCCCGTATCCAGGGTATCGCTGTTCATTTCCTGAAATTCCACCACCGCACGCATCAAGGAATCTTTCATGACCTGAATACGCCATTCCTGGTAAAGATTTTGATATTTTTCAAAATAGGTGGTCAGCACGTTGCAGTAAAACTGATATTGTCCGTCATAGGTTACGCCTTCCCGGGTGAGCGTCACAGAAGTGCCGGTTATGAAATAGAGTTGTTCACTTGCAGCGGGAGCCGCCCCGTCAAAAGAAACAAGTTCCCATTTGCCATAGGCCAGTTCCCTGTAATGGTTGAAATTTTTCTGGCAGGATGTGGTTATCAGAGCCAGAAGAAAACCAATGCACAGACAGGTTGTGCGTTTCATGATCATTTGTTCTTTTCCAGGTAAAGCATCAAAGCCTGGGCAACAGAGGGGGCTTCCGGCGTGGGGGCTTCAAAACAGGCCTGCAGGTTGGCTTCCTTGAGGGCAGAAGCGGTAGCGGCTCCAAAGGTGCCGAACAAAATACCGTCTTGTCTGAATTCCGGAAAATTTTCCTGCAATGACCGTACATCTGCAGGAGAATAAAAAACCAGCATCTGGTATTTCTTAAGTTCCAGAAAGGACAGATCTTCCAACAGGGTATGGGTAAGAATGGCTTTGGTATATTTTAACCCCGCCTTTTCAAAAGCCAGCGGAAATTCCGGATTATAACAGTCTGCCAGGGTCAGAAGAAAAGTTTCGTTCTTGTGTTTGGGCACAATAGCATCAATCAGGGTAGGGATGTTCCCTTTCCCGCAAAAGACCTTCCTTTTCCTGAAAACGATGTACTTCTGAAGGTAGAAAGCCACAGCTTCAGTCATGCAGAAATACTTCATGGTCTCGGGAATGGTGATACGCATTTCTTCACAAAGGTGGAAAAAGGAATCAATGGCAGAACGGGAAGTGAAGACAACAGCGGTATGGTCCGGCAAATTAATGCGCTGTAACCTGAAATCTTTGGCAGAAAGTCCTTCAACACGGATAAAAGGGACGAAATCAATATTCAGACTGAATTTGTCTTTAATCTCTACATAGGGGGAACCTCCGTTAGGTGTTGGTTGTGAAATGAGTATGTTTCTGATTTTCATATTTATATCCCCGCAACAAACTGAAATATTACCCCTAAGGGTACCAGTTCAAGTGTGCAAAGATACAAAATCCAGAAAATAAGAGAATAACCTGCCGAAAGAAAAATCCTTACGCACCGGTAAACATAGATGACATAACCGGCTGTTGCTACCACTCCTGCCGCTATGATCAAAGCATTACCGGAAAAATTTCCCAGGGTTGAAAACAGAAGTATAAATGGAATAAACACAAAACCCGTCAGGACGCAGAAGTCCTGGGCGGTGCGGGTCAGTATGTTCGTGAACCCGGGGGAATCGATGGTCCAGCCAATAATTTTCAAAAGAATTGTCCTGGCAAGGAATAGGGCAAGAAAAATGGCCAGTAAGCACAGGAAGACCATGGGTTTTGACATCCCCCGCAGGAATAAAGGAAGCGGGGAAAGCAGTTTGTCGTGAAAGGCAATAAAGAAAGAGACCAGGGCCAGGATAAAGAAGAAAAGAAAAAACCTTGATATAGGAAGATTGCCCTGTTCTTCATTTTCTATGGAAATATTATAGCGAAAACAGCCCGTTAACAACAAGATAAGAGGAGCCCTGACATAGAACAGGATGAAACAGAAACAAACGATTAATCCAAGGATGATAAAATCCATCACTTTAAAGCATATTCAAGGGTAAAGGTAAAAAAAAACCTACATTTGCAGAATGGAAACACGGATATTCAAAAAGACAGACCTCCTGATTGGCTGGGTAGTCTTTGCCATTTCTGCTGCAGTTTACCTGGCAACCATAGAACCTACAGCCAGCTTTTGGGATTGCGGCGAATTCATAGCATCATCCTATAAGCTGGAGATAGGGCATCCTCCCGGAAACCCCACGTACCAGCTGGCCGGCAGGTTATTTTCTCTGTTTGGGAGTGACTCCCGTGCAGCCATGCTCATAAACGCCATGAGTGCCATGGCCTCGGCCTTTTGTGTCCTCTTTCTGTTCTGGACCATATCCCATCTGGGGAGGCGTCTGCTGGAAGCACAGAAAATTTCCCTGAACTGGGGAAACTCCATTGCCATATGGGGAGCCGCCGCCGCGGGATCACTTGTGTATTCTTTTTCAGATACGGCATGGTTTTCTGCTGTTGAAGCCGAGGTTTACGGCATGTCCTCGCTCTTTACGGCGGCAGTATTCTGGGCCATGCTTAAATGGGAAGAAAATGCAGAACAGCCGCACGCCAACCGGTGGATCGTTCTGATAGCCTACCTGATGGGTCTTTCCATAGGAGTTCACCTGCTAAACCTGCTCACCATCCCGGCCCTTGTCTTTATTTATTTTTATAAAAAATACCCATTTTCCTGGAAAGGAGCCTTTGTTACCCTGCTGCTCTCTGTGGTGATCATTGTCTTTGTTCTTTATGGGATCATACCCTGGTTGCCCAAAATATCGGGATGGTTTGACCTGTTGTTCGTCAATGTTTTTGGACTGCCTTACAATACCGGGATGCTGTTTTTTGTAGTTGCCCTTACCGCAGCCCTGTTCTGGGGAGTGATGGCAAATCGCCGCAAGGGGAATGTCCTGTGGCATACGATCTTCCTCTGCCTGGCTGTCATTATTATAGGGTACTCGTCCTTTGCCATGGTGGTGATCCGTTCCAGTGCCAATACGCCCACCAACGAAAACCAACCCGACAATCCGTTTTCTCTGGGAAGGTACCTTGCCCGTGAACAGTACGGTTCTGCCCCGCTGCTGTATGACGGAATTTACAATTCGGCCTACGATACCTGGAAAGACACCCGCCAGTATGTTAAAAGGGATGGGCGCTATGCCAGGGTAAAGGGACCGGAAATGCCCCTTTACAAAGACACAGACAAGATGTTCTTTCCCCGCATGTGGAGCAAGCGGGAAAGTCATGCGGCCTTCTATGATTCATACAATTCGGGTAAAGGAACAGTGAATTCCGACGGAAAGCGCATACCCACCTTTGGAGACAACTTGCGTTTCTTCTTTGATTACCAGGTCAATTATATGTACTGGCGCTATTTCATGTGGAATTTTGCAGGACGTCAGAACGATATCCAGGGCACCATCCCGGGCGATCCCGTTCGCGGGAACTGGGAAAGCGGTATTGGATTCCTGGACAAAGCCCGTCTGGGGGACCAGTCGGGAGCGCCTGATATGCTCAAAAACAACAAGGGCAAAAACCACTATTATATGTTGCCCCTGTTGCTGGGTATTGCAGGCCTTATATACCAGTCGTCAAAAGACCGCCGCAATGCCTGGATCACTTTCCTTTTGTTCTTCATGACCGGGCTGGCCATTCTTGTTTACCTGAACCAGCCTCCCTACCAGCCCAGGGAACGGGATTACGCCTACGCTGGTTCATTTTATGCCTTTGCCATATGGGTGGGTCTGGGTGTTATGGCCGTCTTTAACCTTCTGCAAAAGAAGCTTCCCCAAACCGTAGCCGGCTCTCTTGCCGCCGCACTCTGCCTGTTTGTCCCTTTCCATATGCTAGCGCAAAACTGGGATGACCACGACAGGAGCGGCCGCTATACGGCCCCTGCCTTCGCCTTCAATTTCCTCAACACCTGCGAGCCGGATTGCAATGCCATCATGGTTACGCACGGGGATAACGACACCTTCCCCCTTTGGTATGCCCAGGAAGTAGAAGGCGTCAGGACCGATGTGCGCATTATGAACACCTCGCTGTTGGGAACAGACTGGTATATAGACCAGATGCAGTGGAGGACCTATGAGTCGGCACCGGTAAAATTCTCCATTCCCCGTGAATCATATCTGTACGGGACCAATGAAATCATTCCCGTGTATGAACGGGTAACGGACCGGGTTTCTGCCATACAGGCGGTAGGCGTTATGGGAAATCCCCGCGCCAAGGTGCAACTCAGGGACGGGACCATGCTCAATTACCTGCCTGCGCGTAAGCTGCGGATCCCGGTAAACAAAGAAAATGCCCTGGCCAGCGGGATCGTACCGGCAAAAGATGCACACCTGATCCCGGAATACATGGACCTGGATATCCCTGAAAATAAAAACACCCTGTTGAAAGTGGAAATGATGTTCCTGGACCTTCTAGCCAATTATCAATGGGACAGGCCAATATACATAGTATCCAAAGGCGGCGACCTGAACATAGGGATACAGGATTACCTGCGATACGACGGAATGGCATATAAACTCATGCCTTTCAAGGTAGACACCCTCGCTTCCCAGGTGCCCTACATGGATACGGACAAATTATACCCCTTACTGATGGACGTATACCAATGGGGAAGAATGGATGAACCGGATGTGCTGCTGGATTACCATGTCACTTATCTGTATCTGGTTCAGCAGGCCGTAAGGCAGATGTACTCCCAGGTTGCCAAGGCCATGATCCTGGAAGGGAAGGAAGACAAGGCGGAAGCCTTGCTGGACAAGGGCATAGCGGTCATGAAGCAGTATCCGTTAAATTGGGTGGTCCAGCCATCCATGAATGAAGTGGGCGTGATGGAAGCCATCGAGTTGTATTTCTTTCTGGGCAGGCCGGAAAAAGCAAAAGCCCTGGCCGTCCCCTTCCTGGATGAAACCTTTATAGCCATAGAATATTTCATGGGCCCCTTCAGGGGAGGACTGTTGTCAGCCACAGATGCCGAATCGGCCATCAGCACGTATGTTCATGTGAAGGACATCCTGGATGTCAATCAGGAAAAAGAACTCGCCGGAACATACACCCAAAAGTTGGAAGAATTGTTCAAGAAATATCAATAAGCATATTGCATCCCCGGCGGTCTGCGTCGGGGATCCTTCCCAAAACCTGGAATTGTCCGCCAGGAATCCGGAACCCCAGGTCTTCTGTTTCTATGAAGGAACAGGAATGGCTGTTTGCCAGATCAATGATGTTAATGCCGCCTGCAGAACCGTCGGGTTCCGGTGAAAACGGATCCTGCAGGTTACGGATCATGACCTGCATGGAAGGAGGACAGCTGAACAAAAGACCATCGCTGCAGGCATAGGCCTGGGAAAACAACTCGGCCATGCCGTATTCGCTGTGGATGGGGCTTTCGGGGAAACCCCCGCGCAAACGCTCATGGAGCGCTTCCCGGGTCAGTTCTGTTCCCCTGCCTTTCATGCCGCCGGTTTCCACCACAATAAGTCCGGGGTGAGGGAGGGTGAATTTCTCAACAAAATCAAGCAGGGCAAATGCTGCCCCTATCAGCCAGACAGGCTTTCCCCGGGCAGAAAGATCCAGCAGCCTGCGGTATAACGCTTCCTGGTCTGATAAATAAAACCCGTCTGTTCCCGTTTCGCTTTTATCCATGAGCACCTGCATCATGTAAACCAGCGACGATCCAGGTCTTTCCAGGTAAGAAGGCAACAGGGCCAGGATGGTGTACCGGGAGGGGTCTCCGTAAAAAAAGCGGAAAATATCCAGGACGTTCTTTCCGTAACGGTCCAGGCTGTCAACGTAATGCCTTGACGGGACCATACCGGTTGTGGCAGAGCTGGAAAAAATATGCGTATGCAAACAGGGAGCGTTGTAAACCTTGTGCGTTTTAAAAAAGCGGATTGGCAGAAAAGGAATATCCGCGGGGAAATTAACCTTCAAAGGATCAACGCCCAGCAATTCCAGGTACCGGGCATAGACAGCGGTGTGTTTTGCCTGGTAGCGGAACAACTCAAGAAATTCATAATTTTTCATTGATTTCAAGCAGGCCTTCAACATATTCACGGTTGCTCCACAGACGGGGAACTTTGTTTTGGCCTCCCAGTTTGTTATTCATAGCCAGCCAGCGGTAAAAACTGCCTTTTTTCATACTCGTTATCTGAGGAGGATCCATTGTGCCGGTGTCCAGTCTTTTGGCATGGTAATCTGAATTTACATCCATCAGGGACCGGTCCAGGATCCCTTTGAAAGCTTCGGGATTGTGGGGCGGGGTTTCAAATTCTATAAGCCATTGATGGGAGCCTTTATTCTGCCCGTCCATGTAGACAGGTGCTACGGTATATTCATGAACGCTTGCCCCGGTAAGGCTGCAGGTGCGGGCCAGCGCCCTTTCTGCATTTTCTATCATCAGCTCTTCGCCAAAAGTGTTGATGAACAGTTTTGTTCGGCCTGTAATCATGATCTTGTGCGGGTAGCGTTGTGTAAAGCGAATGGTGTCTCCTATCAGGTATCGCCACAATCCGGAGCTGGAAGATATGACCAGGGCATAAGGTTGGTCAGTCTGGACTTCCGACAAGGTCAGGAACTTTGTGTATGAGCCGTTTTGGGCGGCTTCCAGTTTGTCCAGTGGAATGAATTCATAGAAAACGCTCACATTAGGCAGCAGTTGCAGCCCGGGATCGTTCAGGTCTGTCTGGAAAGCAAAAAATCCTTCCGAAGCATTGTACGTTTCCATATAATGCATATCTGCAGACGGAAAGAGTTCCTTATAGTGACCCCGGTAGGGCTCAAAACAGACCCCTCCGTGCATGAAAAGTTCCATGTGGGGCCATAACTCATGGAGGTTGTTTTTGCCGGTCTGTTCCAGGACTTTGCGCATCAGGATCAGGTTCCAGGAAGGAACCCCGGAGAAACTGACCAGGTTCTGACGGGCTATCAGGCGGCTCACCTTTTCAATCTTATATTCAAAGTCGGGAATAAGACCCGTCTTCTTGCCCGGGGTGGTAAAGAACCTGGCAATAAGGGGTGTGTTGATGATTAAAAAAGCAGATAAATCTCCGAAGCAACAATTCGAATCCACGCTTTTGTCAATGTGACGGTTTCCCCCCAGGGTCAGTGATTTTCCCATGAAAAGACGCGATTTGGGAAACGTCCTGACATAATTGGAAAGCATGGTTAGCATCCCTTTATAATGGCACGAATTAAGATTTTCCCTGTTTATGGGGATGAATTTGGATCGTGCAGAGGAGGTGCCGCTGGATAGGGCAAACCAGTAGACGGGCATGTCCCAGAGAACGTTTTCAATCCCTTTAAGACTTTGCTTAATGTAAGGTTCCAGCTTGTCGTAGTCATGCAGGGGGATTCTTTCCTGAAATGCCCTGATATCCTGTATTTCTGCCATCTTATAGGCTTCCCCGAACAGGGTATTTGCTCCATGGCTAACCAGGTGGCGGAAAGTTGCCTCCTGAAACGGGACAGGGTCCCGGGATGAAAGTTCGAGCTCTTTGAGCAATTTTCTGTTGTAAAGCCTGTAAGCCGAGTTTAGCAAAGACATAGAATGCAAAGTTACTAAAGAAAAACCTGATGCAGCACATCCAGGGAGCGGATCTCGGGCGTTTTACCCAGATGGTAGCTGTAGTAGGATATCAGGCTGTTCAGGAAATGATGGCGTCTTGATCCTGAACAGGATAAAGGACTGGTCTTTTCCGCAGGGCAGGACAAGATCTGCCCCAGCAACAGGGAGTCCTCTTTGTCAAAAGCGCCGGGCAACAGATCGGGAGTATCGCAGAAACAGGCCTTCCCTATGTGAAAATATTTCCTGTCCTCCGAATAACTTTCCACATCGGGTGCATATCCCAGATATCGGCACAGATGGACGGCAAAATGGAGGTGCAGATCGGCCAGCTCTGTTCCGGCCCGGTCAAGGGCCAGTATGGTATTGGTAACAAAACGGAACAACTCCGGGTTTTCCTCCGATTCCCTTACCGTTTTGTACAACAGCTCGCTTATGAAAAGGGATATGCTGCTTTTGCGTACATCGGAACACAAGTTTTCCAGCAGGTAAATCTTCTGGTATTCTTTCAGCTGGTTCAGGTCCCGTTTGGCATTAAAATACGTGCGCGTATCGAGTATGCTCAGCGGGTGGAACAGGGAAGCCAGGGCCCGGTTGCGTACCGTCCGGATACCCCTGACCAGAAAATCGGCCCGCCCCCAGATGTTGGTATAGGCATTGACAAGCAGGCTGGTTTCGCGATACGGCCTGGTGTTCAGAACAATGAGTGTAAGCGGGGTAATCATGGGAATGCAAGAGCCATTTTTTCCAGAGCCCTTTTTCTGTGGGATATCGCGTTTTTGTCTGCTTCTGTCATTTGGGCAAACGTCTGATTAAATCCCAGGGGAACAAACACGGGGTCATAGCCGAATCCGCCGTTTCCCCTGGGTGCTGTGAGGATGGAACCCGGGACGATTCCCTCGTACAGGACAGGACGCCCTTCACGGATCAGGGCAATAACACAGCGGAAACGAGCTTTTCTGCAGGCAAGGCCTTCCATTTCCTTCAGTAATTTTTTAACATTCGCCCGGGGAGAACATGCGGGACCGGCATAACGGGCAGAATAAACTCCTGGCTCCCCGTTCAGCGCATCGACCTCGAGTCCTGTATCGTCGGCAAAACAGGGAATATGGAAAATATTCCATATAAAAAGGGCTTTTTGCAATGCGTTTTCTTCAAGATTAAGTCCTGTTTCAGGTATTTCACCCGAAAAACCCAGAGATGACGGCATAATTATTGAAACAGAGGGACCTAGTATGGTGGCGGCCTCGTGACACTTATGTACATTGGCCGTGGCAAACAGTAATTCCATACTCAAAGATATAAAGAATTGGTGTAAATTTGTCTGGTAAATACTTATTGAAATGAGAATCAAAGCAATACTTGCCGCCTTGTTCCTCCCCCTTTTGCTCCACGCCCAGGGAGCCGAATTCAACACATCCAGGAGCCTGGATATCTTTCATTCCCTGCTGCGGGAGATTTCCCTCTATTATGTTGACTCGGTGGCCCTTGATCAGCTGGTATATACCGGTATTGAAGCCATGCTCTCCACTATGGATCCCTATACCGAATTCATTCCCGAGGAAGAGAATGAGTCTATAGAAATGATGACTACCGGAAGCTACGGAGGGGTGGGCGCCCTGATCAAAAAACGTCCGGGTGAAGGAGTGCTTGTCTCGGAACCCTATGCCGGTTCGCCTGCCGCCAAGGCCGGGCTAATTGCAGGAGACGTGATCCTGGCAATAAACGGGGAGTCTGTGTTGGACCTGACGGCCGATGAGTGCAGCACCCGGATGAAGGGAGTTCCCGGAACAGAAGTGAACTTTTTAGTTCACAGGCTCATGGAAGGCGACACTGTATCCATTACCGTGGTCCGGGAAAAAGTGCACATATCGGATGTAGGCCTGGCCTGCATGCTGGCCGACAGCATTGCCTATATCAGGATGACCGGCTTCACGCAGGGAGGGGGTGCCGATGTGCGAAAAGCCCTGAAGGAAATGAAAAAAGACCACCCGGTCAGGGGTATCATTCTGGATTTGCGGGGTAACGGAGGAGGATTGATGGACGAGGCAGTAAAAGTCCTGTCCATTTTTCTGCCAAAGAACACCATGGTGGTTTCAGCCAGGGGACGTGTTCAGCGCTTTGATATAGAGTATTACACAAAAGAAGAGCCGCTGGATACTCAAACCCCTTTGGTGGTTTTGGTTAACAACGGATCGGCCTCTTCTTCCGAGATCGTGGCCGGGGCTATCCAGGATTTAAAAAGGGGGGTAATTGTGGGAGAGAAAACTTTTGGCAAAGGACTGGTACAGACAATAAGGCCCCTGAGTTACAATGCGAACCTGAAAATCACCACGGCCAAGTATTACATTCCCAGCGGCAGGTGCGTACAGTCCCTGGATTACGGAAAAAGAAACGGTGACGGAACCCCCGGACGGAACGAGAACGGAGGCATTGTACCCGACTCCCTGGTTCCCCTGCCCATGTACAGCCGGATAGCCATGGAACTTGTGGCTAGGGATTACCTGCATGACTATTCCATTATTTATTTTACCCGCAACAAGTCCATACCACCGGCAGAAGCGTTCTACCTGAGCGATGAGGATTACCTTGATTTTGTAAAGGAGACAGCAGCTAAGGAGTTTGACGACCGAAGTGCCACAGAGATTCTGCTGGAGACATTTTCCCGGACAGCAAAAGCAGAGGGATACGATGCGTTGCTTGAAAAGGAGATTACTGTATTACAGGAGCGCCTGCTCACAGACAAAACCCGGGACCTGATCCATTACCGCAAGGAAATCCAGCCGCTGCTTGAAGAAGAGATAAGCTGCCGCTATTACCTGCAGGAAGGCCGCCTGAGAAGCATGAACCGCGACGACCAGCAATTGGAACAAGCTTTACGGGTATTCAACAAATAAAAAAAATACCTATTTTTGAGTGATAAAGAATAGCAATCATGTCATTAGAGAAAAAAATTGAATTGCCCCCAATAAACAATGTTACCCGCATATGCAGTAACACCAAAATTGTAGGCAATATTACCACACAGCACGATATCCGCATTGACGGATACCTGGATGGTAAAGTAAAAACAGAAGGGAAGCTTGTTATTGGCGAGACTGGAAAATGTGTTGGTGAGGCTGAATGTCAGAGTGTTGATATCAGCGGGTACTTTGACGGCATATTGAAAGTCACTGAGCTTGCTGCACTGCGCGATAAATGCGTTTTCAAAGGAGAACTTCATTCAGACCAGCTTTCCATTGAACCTTCGGTACGTATAAGCGGTCAGTTGATTTCTCCTGAATTATCTGACAAAAAAGAAAAAAAAGCGGTACCCGCTCCTGTTCCCAAAGAAATCCCCGGTACCGTTCTGCCTGAAGGAAAATAACGGGGTCAGATGACGTTGAATATATATTTGCGCGCCATCCATGTCTGGGCTGCCGACCTGGTCACAAGGTGTGCTGCATATCCTATCCACAGGGACTGGATTCCCAGTGAGCCTTCCATGGCCAGGTAGATAGCATAAAATGCAAATACAGATAAAATCATAATATTGCGCAACGGTTTACCGGCCGTTGCACCTATATATATCCCATCCCACATGAATGTCAGACATGACACCAGCGGCATGCTATACAACCAGGGGAGGTAAGGTTGCGCGGCCTGAATGACATCCGGAGCCGAGGTCATAATACGCAGAAGCCATTGGTCACCAATAATATAAAAAAATGTCGAAACAATCCCCACCACAGTACTCCAGACAAACAGCAACCTGATGGTACGCATCAGGGCCGGCTTGTTGCCGGCTCCTATGAATTTTCCCGTAAGCGCCTCTCCGGCATAAGCGAATCCGTCTACAAAATAGGAGAACAAAAGCAGTAATTTCATCATAATGGTGGCAACGGCCAGCAGGGTGTCTCCGTATTTTGCAGCCAAAAATGTAAACCCGGTATAGATCAACAACATGCATATTGATCTTATGAACAGGTTTCCACTCAGACTGAAATACCGTTTCCACCCGCCCTTTCTTATCACAGCGGTCAGACCAACATGCCGGAACATCTTCCTGTAAAAGGCACACAGCAGAATAATCCCGATAAAGAGCCCTATGTACTGGGCGGCAACGGTTCCCAGGGCAATTCCCCGGATCCCCATGCCCATGTTCAGGGCAAAGAGAAGGCTCAAAACAATATTGGTAATATTGATCACCACATCCATGATCATGGAGGCCAGGGTATTCTGCACCCCGATGAACCAGCCCCTGAAAACAAACAGTGCCAGTACCGCGGGAGCCGCCCAGATCCGGGTGAAGAAATACTCCAGCGCCAGGGTTTCCACTTCTGCTGAAGAAGGAGAAAGCCACACCACCAGTTGTGCAAAGGGCCACTGTATCAGAATCAGCAACAAGGAGAAGCCCAGAGCCAGAACAAGGCCTTGCATTCCTGTTTTTATGATTTCCTGATGGTCTCCCTTACCGTATGCCTGTGCGGTGATCCCGGCAGTACCTATGCGCAGGAAGCCAAAATTCCAGTACAACAGGTCAAATAGGGTGGACCCAATGGCTACGCCCCCAATTGCGGTTGCTGAGCCCAGACGACCTGCAATGGCCGTATCGGCCATCCCCACAAGAGGAATAGTGATCCCGGCCAGCATGCTGGGGATGGCCAGGTTGAAGATCTGTCTGTTCAGGTGGCCGGTTTTCATGCAGGTGTCAAATGCGGTATTTTCCTCCTTCGGGATCTTCCAGCAGACGAAGGTAGCTGTCGTAACGCTCTGCCGGGATCAATCCTTTTTCCACGGCTTCCCTGACAGCACAACCCGGTTCTTCTGCATGCAGACACCCATTGAAGCGGCATGAAGCAGAGGCGGCAAAGATTTCCGGAAAGTAATGGGATAGCTCTTCCTTTGTCATTTCCAACAGCCCGAAACCTTTAATCCCCGGACTGTCAATAATATACCCTCCGGTGCCCAGCGGATGCATTTCGTAATACGTGGTAGTGTGCTTTCCAGCCATGTGTGCCAGTGAAATGGGGGCCGTTTTGAGATGGAGCTGCGGGTCCAGCCTGTTCGCAAGGGCAGATTTTCCCACCCCGGAAATTCCCGATAAAAGCGATATTTTTCCTTTCAGATGCTGCGCCAACAGCTCCATACCAGCGCCGGTTCTTGCCGAGACTTCCATTACCGTATACCCTGCCCTTTGATAGACATCTCTGTATTGTTCGGCCTGGCTCAGGTATTGCGGCACCTGTTCCAGTTCGTCTGTCTTGTTCAGGATGATAGTTGCAGGAACACTGTAGGCCTGGCACGTTACCAGAAAACGGTCTATGAAGGGAAAAGGGGTCTTTGGCTCGGTGGCACTTAAAATGGCAAGGGCCCAATCAATATTGGCGGCAATGATGTGCGCCTGGCGCGAAAGATTGACCGATTTACGGATCAGGTAATTCACCCTTGGGTGGATTTCTGTAATCACTGCCTTTTCTTTCTGGTCGTTACCCCCGGGCTGCCAGAATCCGTTCACCCGGTCTCCCACGGCAACGGGATTTGTCAGTTTTCCCTCCCTGAGCCGGAGCCTACCGCTGAGAATAGCCATAAAAGGTTCCCACCGGGGCAGGAAAGTAAGCCGGTAAAGAGAACCTGTCTGTTTGATAACGGTTGCGTTCTTAAATTGTTGCTGTTCCATATATTCTGGTCCGGGCGGGCAAAGGTACAAAAATGTTCAAAAAAGACTACCTTTGTATTATGTTTACAGTAAACGAAATACAAGGCTTTGTGAGCCAGGGCATTCAAAATCTCATTAAGTCCTATGACCACAGCCGGCTTCATGGGCCCGTAGAATATGCACTTTCTACCGGTGGTAAAAGGTTACGACCCGTGCTCTGTCTTCTTTCTTACAATATTTTTAAGGACAACCTTCCCCCTACGGTTCTCTATCCGGCCTTGGGACTGGAGGTCTATCATAATTTCACCCTCTTGCACGATGATATCATGGATCAGGCAGACACCAGAAGAGGCCAGTCTACGGTTCATAAAAAGTGGGATGTCAATACAGCCATCCTGGCCGGAGATGCCATGTGTATGCTGGCATACAAATATATAAGCAAGTGTGAGTCCCGTGTCCTGCCCCTGGTTATGGATTCTTTCCACAAGGCAGCAGAACAGGTTTGTGAGGGGCAGCAACTGGATATGGATTATGAAAAACAATTGTTCATTACAGAAGACGATTACACTGATATGATATCATGCAAAACCGGGGCGCTGATCGCTTGCTCCATGGAAGTTGGCGGATTGTGTGCAGAAACTTCTCCCCGTTCAGTCAACAACCTGTTTAACGCCGGGATGGCACTGGGAAGAGCCTTTCAGATTCAGGACGATTATCTGGATGTATACGGGGACCCCAACGTGTTTGGAAAATCTGCCGGGACAGATATTAACAACAACAAAAAAACCTGGCTGCTCACCTATGCCCTGCGTAATGCAACAGGGGAGAATCTGGCAGAACTGAACCGGCTGCTCTCTCACAAAGAGGTTCCGGACCGCGTAGAGCAGGTGGTTTTTCTATACAACAAACTGGGGGCCGGACAGGCTGCCCGAGAACGGATTGCCTTTTACCTGGAAAGCGCACTGAACTCCCTGGACAACCTGGTTATCCGCGCAGAAAGGAGTACGGTATTACAGGAATTTTTAAAAAGTCTGATTGACAGGAACAGGTAATATGGACATTTCTTCTTTCAGCAACCATTGCAACGCTTTGTTTGATAAAGCAATAGAAGATTATCACAAACTGGACACAATAGAAGCTCCATACACTAATCCGTATCCGGACCACTCTCTTGACAATTTGCTATTCAAAAAAAACCGGATAGACACAGTGCAATGGCATCTGGAGGACAAGATCAGGGATCCGGCCATAGAACCGGAAGAAGCCCTGCGTATCAAGCGCAGGATAGACGCCCTGAACCAGGAACGCACCAATGTGGTGGAACATTTGGACATGATGTTTTATAGAAAATTTTCAGGAATACCCCGTTTGCCCGAAGCTTCCCTTAACACAGAAACGCCGGCCTGGGCAGTTGACCGCTTGTCTGTCCTGTCCCTGAAAATTTACCATATGCAAATGGAAGCGGAAAGGAAGGATGCACCCCAGGCCCCGTCGTGCAAAAAAAAACTGGAGATCCTGCTGAGCCAACGCAAAGACCTCTCCGGGGCCATTGACCAGCTACTGGCCGATCTGAAAGCCGGAAAAAAAACCATGAAATTGTACAAACAGATGAAAATGTACAACGATCCGCTTCTCAACCCTGTCTTGTATGAAAAAGGGAGTTAGGAAGCCACACGTGCTTTGTCTGCGTTTTTCGGCCTTGGGCGATGTGGCCATCGCCTCTGTCGTGCTTAAAGCCTGTGCCCGGGACAATCCCGGGGTGCTTTTCACCCTGGCCGGTCCGGGTATGCTGGCCCCTTTGTTTGCAGGGGTCCCGAATTTGTCTATATTGCCAGTAGACAAAAAACAGCCACTAAGGATCATTTTTAGAAGCCTCCGGCAAGTCCATCCCACGCATGTGGCCGATCTGCACAGTGTGATCCGGTCTTTTTTCCTGCGGTCTGCCTTCTTTTTACGCGGCACACCTGTTGCCTGCCTACACAAGGGACGACGTGCAAGACGCCGGCTGCTTAAAACTCCCGCCGCCACCCCTGCCCTGGTACCCGTTTACCGGCGTTATGCCCTCACATTGGAGAGGCTGGGTTATCAGTCGCCTTCACTGGCGGAGGAGAACATCATTTCCCTGAAACGCGGGCCCTGGAAAACTATAGGAATCGCCCCTTTTGCTCTCCATAAGGGAAAACAATGGCCTCCAGACAGGATGCGCCGGATTGCAGTTGCTCTGGCACAGGAAGGAGCACAGGTTTTTCTGTTCGGAGGGGGGCATGAAGAAAAAGCTCAGATGAAAGTCTGGACGGCCGATCATAGCAATATTCACCTTGCGGCCGGCGCCGGGGGTGGTTTTGAGGCAGAACTGGCAGTGATCAAGACCCTGGACGTGATGATCAGCATGGACTCGGCCAATATGCATTTTGCCTCGGCCATGGGCATTCCGGTAATATCCATCTGGGGAGCCACGCATCCAAAAGCGGGATTTTACGGTTGGAGGCAGGATATGCGAAGGGCTGTGCAATTGCCCATGGATTGCCGCCCCTGTTCCATTTTTGGGGCCAGGCCCTGCTGGAAGGGCACGTATGCTTGCATGAAAGATCTTACCACAGAACAAGTCTTTTCCTATGTCAGAAATGCAATGGACTAAACCCGAAATTATGGCTCCGGCAGGCAATTGGGCCAGCCTGACTGCCGCTGCACAGGGGGGCGCCGGTTCGGTCTATTTTGGGGTAGGGGAACTGAATATGCGTGCCCATGCCGCCCACAATTTTCAGTCGAAAGACTTGCCCGGAATCACTGCTTTCTGCCGCAAAAACGGAATGCGTTCCTATTTGACGGTCAACACCATCTTTTACGACCAGGACCTGGAGGAGTTGAAGTCCCTGCTACAGACGGCTGCCGATGCGGGTGTCTCTGCCGTGATCGCATCCGATATGGCGGCCATTGAGCAAGCCCGCTCCCTGGGGCTGGAAGTGCATATTTCCACACAGCTGAATGTATCCAATATCCGGGCACTGGCTTTTTATGCCCGGTTTGCCGATGTGGTGGTACTGGCCAGGGAGCTTACCCTTGACCAGATAGGGGCCATAGCCCGCGAAATCAAAGCGCGCAACATCACAGGGCCTTCGGGAAACCGGGTCAAACTGGAGCTTTTTTGCCACGGGGCCCTGTGTATGGCTGTATCGGGCAAATGCTACATGAGCCTGCACCATTACAATAAATCGGCAAACCGCGGGGCCTGTTACCAGATCTGCCGCCGTTCCTATACGGTCACAGACAACGAAACCGGTGAAGAAATGGAGGTGGACAACAAATACATCATGTCTCCCAAAGACCTTTGCACGGTCCGGTTCATAGACAGGATACTTGCCAGTAGCATTGAAATTTTGAAAATAGAGGGCAGGGCCCGTTCACCGGAATATGTAAAAACCACGTCGCAAGTCTATAGCAAGGCGGCCGAGGCCGTATGCAACGGAGCTTTCACACCCTGGCTGGCAGCTGGCCTGGAAGAGCAGCTGAAAACCGTTTTCAACAGGGGATTCTGGGGTGGGTATTACCTGGGAGAACCTCTGGGTCAGTGGAGTGAGGCTTATGGAAACCAGGCAACGCAAAAGAAAACGTATGTGGCCCGGGTAACCAATTTTTATTCCAGGCAGGGAGTTGCCCAGTTAAAAATTGAGGCCGTTCCGCTTCATACCGGGGATGAGATCCTGATCATTGGCCCCACTACAGGGGTGGTTGAGGAAAAGGTACGTGAGATCCGTCTGGAGGGCGGTTCGACTGTCTCCACAGCCCCGCAGGGTGCTGTCTGTTCAATTCCTGTTACAACCAGATTACGGCGGTCGGACAAAGTGTACCGCCTGGAGAAAATTAGTTAAACAACCTCGGCCAGCATACAGCGGGCAGATCCACCGCCGTGTGTTTCTATTGCATCCAGCTCCGGAGTGATAAGTTTGTTAAAAGACCTGAGGACCTTTCGCTGAAACGGGGTAAGTACTGTGTATGCGCGTTTTGACATGACCAGGAACGGTTCGTTTTTACGGGAAAACACCTGGAACATGTTGCCGGCAAAGTGGTTCATTTGCCCTGCAGTAATCTCTACCACCGTTTTGTTATCCTGTTTAAAAATATCCCCCAGCATATGCCTGTCAGACTCAGAAGGGATGGATTCCAGACAGATGACCACATACGACTGAGCCATACACATCATCACATTGGTGTGGTAAATGGCAGATCCCTTGTCCAGCGCATCAAAGCAGATGGCCTGGTAACCCAGTGTTTCACAGATATCCCGGAACAGACCCTCATCGGTTCTGGGAGAACGGCAGGCATAGGCCCTGTTGTTTTCCCGGTCAAAGATCATACTTCCCGTTCCTTCAAGGAAACGGGTTTCGCGTTCCCGAGGGCTCATGTCTATCCACCGGATGCGCGGGGAATATTCCTGAATGGCCTGAAAGACGGATTTTTTCCGCTCCAGCCGCCTGTTTGGTGCGTACATTGGGTATAAGACCGCCAGTTGTCCCGGGTGAAAAGATATCCAATTATTGGGAAAAATGGAATCGGGTGTGTGCGGCTGGGGGGTGTCCTGAACCACCATCACCTCTATGTCGTGTTTCCGGAGCAGGGCCACATAGCGGTCGAATTCGGCCAGTGCCTTATGCTGTACCAGGGCGGCATCTTCTCCCGTAGCAACCTGGAAGGCATTGTTGACTGCTGTCTGGGGATTGAAGCCAAAACAGCAGGGGCGTATCATAAGCAGTTTACTGGTCAAAGCTCAAAATTGTTTTACGGATAATCTCCAGGGCTTGCATCAGTTGGGATTCCTTGATCACCAGCGGCGGGGCCAGGCGGATGATATGCCTGTGAGTAGGCTTTGCCAGTACACCGTTTTTTGCCAGGGCCACACAGACATCCCAGGCTTCCACCCCGTTTTTAGGGGAAATGACAATGGCGTTAAGCAGTCCTTTTCCACGAACCAGCTCTATGCGGTCGGAAGGGATGGATTTCAGGAAATTGCGCACGATTTCTCCCAGGTAAGCGGCTTTCTCGGCCAGTTTTTCTTCTTCCACAACTTTGAGGGCCGCATGCGCCACCCTGCAGGCAAGAGGAAATCCGCCAAAAGTGGAACCGTGTTCGCCGGGTTTTATGGTAAGCATGATCTCGTCGTTTGAAAGAACGGCAGACACAGGCAGCACCCCTCCCGAAATGGCCTTGCCCAGAATCAGGATATCGGGGTGAACCCCTTCGTGGTCACAGCAGATGCGTTTGCCCGTACGGGCGATACCGGTCTGGACCTCATCTGCAAGGAACAGCACATTGTGTTCTTTACAAAGGTCATAGCACTTTTTGATATACCCCTCATCCGGGACCATAACTCCGGCTTCCCCCTGGATGGGTTCAACCAGGAAGGCGGCAATGCGAGGACCATACTCCCTAAGGACTTTCTCCAGGGCGTGAACATTGTTGTAAGGAATCCTGATAAAGCCCGGGGTGAACGGACCAAATCCTTCATAGGCTCCCGGATCTGAGGAAAGGGAAATCACCGTGATGGTGCGGCCGTGAAAGTTCCCTTCGCAGCAAATGATCATAGCTTCGTTCGCAGGAATGCTCTTTTTCTCATAACCCCAGCGGCGGGCCAGCTTGAGGGCTGTTTCAACGGCCTCGGCGCCAGAGTTCATGGGCAGGACCTTGTCATACCCAAAAAAACGGGTCACATATTCCTGGTAAGGGCCCAGGCAATCGTTGTGGAAAGCACGGGATGTCAGGCACAGCTGTTTAGCCTGGTCTGTAAGGGCCTTCACAATCTTTGGGTGACAATGACCTTGGTTCACAGCGGAGTATGCAGAAAGAAAATCAAAATACTTTTTACCTTCAACGTCCCATACATAAGGGCCTTTACCCCTGCTCAGGACAACCGGAAGGGGATGATAATTGTGTGCTCCGTATTCTTCTTCGAGCGTAATATAATCTTGAGATTTCATGGTTGCGAAGATATAGAATTTTTATTGCACTGTAAAAATTGAAAGCTATATTTACAGAGTAAAGATAATACTCACCATATTACCCGTTTTGCTGTTTCTTGTTTTCCTTTTTTTAATGGACAGTTTCCGGCTGGTACAAACCAGACAGGTTACGCAGGCCATTTTCTGGGGATGTATATGTGCCCTGATCAGCTACGGGATCAACACCCTGCTGATGGAAGCTGCCGGCTGGTCTTTTGACTTATTTTCCCGTTACCTGGCCCCTGCCATTGAGGAATTACTCAAGTCGGCGGTCATTTTTTATCTTATCCGGAAAAAAAGAATAGGGTTTATGATAGATGCTGCCATTTACGGATTTGCAGCGGGAACGGGGTTCGCTTTATGTGAGAACCTGTTTTATATCTATTCTCTGGAAGACACCTCGCTGCTAACCTGGGTCATCCGCGGTTTTGGAACAGCGGTGATGCATGGCGGTTGTACCGCGCTGTTTGCCATTATTTATCTTGGAGCAAAATCCAGGGGCCGGATGATAACACCCATGGTATTGGCAGGATTGGGCCTGGCCTACGTGATCCATTCCCTGTTCAATCATTTTTACATTCATCCTGTCATTCAGACGCTTGTGATTGTCATATCCCTGCCTGTGATGTTTGTGCTTATCTTCCGCTACAACGAAACTCTGCTCCGCGACTGGATGGAACTGGAACTAAGCAGCGAGGTTGAAATGCTGAAAATGATACGTCAGGGCAGGTTCTCGGCCACAAGAGCCGGAGAATATCTAATTTCGCTCAAAGACCGTTTTGCCGGGGAAGTGGTCCTGGATATGTACTGTTACCTGCAGCTTTACCTGGAATTATCGCTCAAGGCCAAGAGAAACATCATGCTTCGCGAGAATTCTCTACCCTTTCCGCCAGAGGATGGAATTGTTGGGAAACTGGCCGAGCTAAAGGCTTTGCGTAAAAGGATCGGCCCTGTGGGAGAACTTTCACTTTCTCCGCTCATCAGAATGAATTACCGCGATATCTGGAAACTTAACCAACTTTCTGCCAGTTGAAGACTAATTATAACAGCGAAGAAAGTCCGGGTTTGATGAAAGACGAAGGACAAATAATCCGGGCAATCGTTGAAGGTCATACCGCGCAGTACAGGTTGCTGGTGGAGCGGTACCAGAATCCGGTCTTTCGGGTTATATTTAAAATTGTCAACAACCACGAAGAGGTCAGGGAACTGACATAGGATGGCCATTAACAGGGCACTGTTGTGCCTGCGTAACAGAAAGCCACATGTGGAACCGGAACACATCCCGGTGCGTGAGCGTGAGAAAGTAATCCAGGAAGGGCAGCCGTATGACCTGGTTACCAGGAGCGTCCTGGTAGAGAGGGCAGTAAATAAACTTGACCAGAAATACAAGACAGTTATCATGCTTAAATAATTTGCTGAAAATTATAGATACTGATGGTCTGGCCCGGAAAGTTGAGAACCCCGGCCATAAATTATCTTATATTTGCCAGGGAAACACGGTCTTTGCACTGACCGCCCCTCCCGATCGTTCATCCCTTACGTTTTCATTGGAAGGGAAACAAGCCTTCCGCATGAAATTTCCACCAACTTTTTGAAGGCCATTGTATATTTCTTATAGAAGACAACTAACACACATGATTATGAAGACAAACAGCAAATCCTTAGCCATTGTTGCACTGGTATTTATTTCGCTGACCGCCGGATTTTTAGTGGGGATTCTTGTGGATTTCCCCAAAACGGATAACACGCAGTTGGCCGGGACCATAGGCAGGGTGCAGAATTACAAGAACGTGAAGGTTACCCAGGAAGACATTGAACTCAAGAACGACCTGGTTTCGGACACGCTCATACTCAAGGCAATTTCCACCTATTTCAATTACTATTATGTAAGAGCAGTTTCCCAGGGAGAAAAGATCCGGTATGCACTTGAAGCACTTGAAAACCAGGACACCTATAAGGAAAATGCCGGGGTGCTGCTGCAGGACATCGCACGTTACGCGACATTCCTGGAAAATGCCCGGCTGGATCTGCTGCAGGCCATAGCCGTGGTCACGTTTCCCACAGAGGTGCATCCGGTTATGATGCGCAATACCATAGTACAGGCCAACAATGTGATCTCCCAGATCAGTTACCGGAAACAAGCGGTTCTGGATTTGACAGACAACCTGGGCACCTATCTGGAAAAGCAGGGTAAAGAAGCCAATGCCTCATTGGCTTCTGTGCACACCGTACTGACCATGGAACAGATAACCAACGCAATAACCCTGAATGATAAGGTGGTTTTGAAATATTTTGAGAAGAAAAAAATATTCACGGAACAGATTCAGGGATCTTTTGCTACAGACCTGCAGGTTGCCGTAATAGCAGATGCCCAAAAGCTGGGACTGGCTCTTTTCGAAGTGGATCCCATGGGGTTATTAGTTGAGGATGCAACAAACATTGGCAGCCATTTTTTATTGAACAGTCTGGAGTTGAATCCGTTTCTCCAAAATATGAACGATCTGGGTTATATTGGAACAGTTGCCTATGAAAGCGATAATTCAATTCGCGTCTTTATGAATATGGAAGATCTTTCCCTTAAAGTGGTCATGGATTCCCAACAGCTGGGGTCAGTACGGAATATAGAAGAACTCGGCTTTTTGAATGAAAATCAGTTGAATTTTGTTATAAGATCGGAGGATTTAGGTATCAACCTCTTATGACTGAACTATTACTGGTCTTGAAAATTGTGTTAATGTAAGCAAAGTGAATAAGTTCAAAGCCATCATATTACTTGTTGCAGTCATAATCCCGGGCTTGCCCGGGATTTTGCGTGCGCAGCTCATTAACAGTGTTAAGAAGGACAACCTGCACATGGTCTATTTCGGGAACAGGTATTCTTATATAGTCCCGCACGTAAGGCAGACCTACCTGAATGCTTTGGATTTTCACAAGCGTTTCTGGTCTTACCGGGACACCACCACCTATGTAATTCTGACAGACTTTGAAGATTCCGGACATGGCGGGGCCATAGCCATGCCTTATAACCAGGTCATCCTGGGCATTGAACCCTATAGCTTTGCTTTCAGCATTATACCCTCGAACGAGCGGTTTCAGTGGCTCTTCAACCACGAGCTGACGCATATTGTCCTCTCTGAGAGGCCCAACGGAAGAGACGCAAAATTCCGTAAATTCTTTCAGGGAAAAGTAGTAAGGACAGATGAGTATCCCTTATCGGCTCTATGGAGTTATTTTACAACCCCCCGCTGGTATGCCCCCCGCTGGTATCATGAAGGGATTGCCTGCTTTATGGAAACCTGGATGTCCGGGGGATTCGGCAGGGCCATGGGTTTTTATGACGAGATGTATTTCCGTAGCATCATAGAAGGGAAGGAGAACCTCTATTCCCTGATAGGACTGGATACGGAAGGAACCACCGAGGATTTCCAGGTGGGGGCCAATTCCTATCTGTACGGAACCCGTTTTGTAACATATCTGGCCTACCGGTACGGGATGGACAAGCTGAAGGATTTTTATATCCGGTCAGATAGTTCCCGCGCATTTTATGCAGGGCAGTTCCGGAAGGTCTATGGCCGCCCGGTTAAGCAGGTCTGGCAGGAGTGGATGGAGTGGGAGAAGGATTATCAGCAGAACACCATTGCCCGTATCGGGGAATTTCCATTAACCACATTCCAGCCCGTTACCGAAAAGCCCCTTGGAAATGTTTCCAGGCCGGAATACAACCCCAAGACCGGAAAAATCTATGCCGCCATCAACCATCCGGGCATTATTTCGCAAATTGCCGAGATAGACAGGGCCACCGGCAGTATCCGGAAAGTCGCGACCCTGGATTCTCCCAAACTTTATTATTCCACCCACATGGCATACAATGCGATGGACGAAAAGATTTATATTTCCGAACACAACAGCAATTACCGGAATTTGGTAGAAATTGACGTGCGTACGGGAAAACAAAAGGTGCTGAACAAACTCACCCGGACCGGTGACCTGGTCTTCAACCCGGCGGATAAATCCCTGTGGGGAGTTCAGAACGACAACGGTTACTCCATCCTGGTAAAGATACCCCCGCCCTACGACACGACACTGCCTGTCTTTACGGTGCCTTTTGGAAAAGTGCTCTTTGATCTGGATATTTCAAATTCGGGAAAACTTTTATGCGCCACCCTGTCGGGCATACGGGGAGAACAGTCCGTGGTCCTGTTTGACCTGGAAGCCCTGGATGCCGGCAAAAGCAGTTTTGAAACCCTTATAGATCTGGAGGACAACACCCTTACCCAGTTCAGGTTTTCTGCCGATGACCGCTTTCTGACAGGAACATCTTACTACACGGGTGTTTCCAATGTATGGAGGATCGGATTGGAAGACCGGAATATGGATTTGCTTTCCAATACGGTCACAGGGCTGTTTGCCCCAATTCAGGTGACGGAAGATTCCCTGTTGGTGCTGGAATACCAACGGGACGGGATGCGCCCCGGGATGATTCCAATCAGGGTACTGGAAGATGCCAATGCCATCAGTTTCCTGGGCAACAAGGTCCACCAGGCCCACCCACAGGTAGAAGCGTGGTCACTGCCCCCAGCCTCGGCCCTGATAGGGGTCAACGATTCCATTACCCAGACGCGCTACAGGCCCCTGAAAGAGATGAGGATTGCAGGGGCTTACCCCGACATTGCCGGTTTCAAGAATACCATAGCCCTGGGATACAGGCTCAATTGGAGGGACCCTTTGGGGATCAGCAATATCAACTTGTTTCTGGCAATTTCCCCATGGAGCTCTTATGGAACAGAACAGAAGTTTCATGCCATGCTGGAATGGAAATACTGGAGCTGGCGCCTGAAGGCCAGTTACAATCCAACGCACTTTTACGATATTTTCGGACCCACAAAAAGAAGCAGGGCCGGGTATTCCGTTGGCCTGGGATACCACCGGACTTTCTCTCTGAAAGAACCCCTTAAGTATTATGCAGATGCCTCTGTGTTCACCTATGGTATGCTGGAAGTCCTTCCGGGATATCAGGAGATTGAAGCTCCCATCAGGAACATGCAGGTAGCCTCTGTTGCCTTTGGCGTATCCAAGCTGCGCAAAACACTGGGCGGGGTGGACGATGAGAGGGGCTTCTCCTGGGACATAAACGCTACCACCTATCTGGCAAAGGGAGAATTCTACCCTTCCTTTGTGTCGGATCAAAGCGCTGGCTTTTTGATCCCTTTCATCCGGAATACCAGTTTCTGGTTACGCAACAGCGTAGGTGTCTCCCTGGGTGACAGGGCCTCGAGTTTGTCTTATTTCTATTTTGGAGGGTTCGGCAACAATTATGTGGACTGGCAGCCCTCTGAGCAATACCGCAATACTTTGTCTTTCCCGGGAGCCCGAATAAACCAGTTACCGGCCTATACGTATGTCCGAACCATGGGGGAACTGAACCTTATGCCCATCCGGCTTCGCAATGTGGGCACCACGTGGCTTTATCCCACCTATATAAAACCTTCATTTTTTGGCGCTCACCTGATGACCGGATTTGACCGCCGCCAGCAGATGGCTCATGTATTTAACTGCGGTGGTCAGATAGATATCCAACTGGTGCTGTTCTCTTATCTGAAAACAACCTGGTCTTTTGGTTACGCGAAAATGTTCAGGGCGGGGGAAAAATCAACCAATCAATTCATGTTGTCACTAAAACTGCTTGGAAACTAACCGGGTATGAAGAAAAAGGTCCCTGTCCCCGCGGTTATTATTTTTATACTTATTGTGATTGCCGCAATGCTTACCTGGTTTATTCCGGGCGGACAATATGTAGACGACGAATTCAGGCCTGTTGATTCCATTCCCCAGACGTGGCAGGTATTTACGGCTTTTTACAACGGGTTTGTCAATCAGGCAGGGATTATTGTCTTTATTTTGTGTGTGGGGGCTGCTTTCTGGGTAATAAACGCAACCCGTGCCATAGACACCGGGATACGGACTTTCCTGGATCAAACGGCCCGGCTGGAAAGTTTTCCGCTTCTGCGCCGTATTGGGGTGAATAACCTGGTGATTGCCTCTGTGATGGTGCTTTTCAGTCTTTTTGGGGCAGTCTTCGGGATGAGCGAAGAAACCATTGCCTTTACTGCGCTGATCATCCCACTGGCTTTGTCCATGGGGTATGATTCCATAACGGGGGTATGCATGGTGTATGTGGCTGCCCATGTGGGTTTTGCCGGGGCTTTCCTGAATCCTTTCACCGTGGGCATTGCCCAGGATTTGTCTGGGTTGCCCATTTTTTCGGGCATGGGATACCGGCTTATTTGCTGGGCCCTCCTGACAACGGGAACCATTTTCTTTGTGCTGCGGTATGCGCATAAAGTGAAGCGGGATCCAAAAGCTTCACCCATGTGGGAAGAGGATGCTTCCCGAAAAGCCACCCTGAAAGCCGGGGTGGACCTGGCGGCAGAACCTGCTTTTTCAGGGGCAAAAACCCCGTGGGCAGCCTGGATAGCTTTTTCCCTGGTGCTGGCTGCCCTGACCGGTTTTTCCATTATGTATCCATCTACCGGGATTGCCCTGGGGACAAAAAACCTTGAAGTTCCGGGGTTATTGCCCGTCCTTGCGTTTTTGTATGCTGCAGGAGGGTTGAGAGCTTTGGCAAGAAAGAATAAAGCAGAAGCGCCTGCCCGCCTTATCCGTCACTTTGTGCTTTTTACCGTTGTTTTCCTGCTGGTCGGTGTTTTGGGCTACAACTGGTATATGGGCGAAATTGCCGGTCTTTTCCTGGCCCTGGGGATCCTGAGCGGTATAGCGACCGGCTACAAGGCCAATACCATTGCCGGGAAATTGACAGAGGGGGCCAGGGACATTCTGGGGGCCGCATTGATTGTGGGATTGGCTGCCGGGATTGTAGAGATCCTTGAACAGGGACGGATCATGGACAGGATCCTATTTGCCATGGCCCGGGGATTGGATAACGCCGGCCGGCCGGGCTCGCTACAGGTTATGTATATGATCCAGACGGCCATAAACATGCTCATTCCCTCGGCTTCTGCCAAAGCAGCCATGACCATGCCCATCATGGCACCTTTCAGTGATCTGGTGGGGGTGTCGCGCCAGGCAACAGTGCTGGCTTTTCAGTTTGGAGACGGATTCACCAATATGATCACGCCCATATCAGGGGTGCTGATGGCGGTGCTGGGTGTTGCGCGTATTCCCTATACCCGTTGGGTCAGGTGGATCTGGCGCTTTATTCTGGTACTAATCGTGGCCGGATCGCTGTTGCTGATTCCCACACTTTTCATTTGGTAGTAAGGTTACACCTGGAAGTAAGGTTGCATTGCCTGCGGGCGGAGGGTTTATTTAACCGCCCGTTACTGCATGAAGTCCTTGTCTGTACAGGTCTTTGAGTATGGCCTGCACTTTCTGTTCCGAAGGGGTGGTGAAGTTGCCCTGGAAAGGGATCCTTCCCCGGAGGATACGGGATCTTTTTTCTTTTCCGTAGTTGTGGTAAGGAAGCAGGTGGATTGTGGTCAGATTGCCCAGACGTTGTAACTCCAGGGCAAAGGCCGTCATGGCCTCCAATTCGGCTTTGGTGTCGTTGACTCCTGGAATGAGGGGTGTGCGCAGGGCAAAGGGGACCCCGGAACGGGCGATAACAAGCAAGTTGCTGAGGATTGTGAAGTTGTCTGCGCCGGTATATTGTTTATGCAAGGCAGGGTCCATGACCTTGAGGTCTGCCAGGAACAGGCTGGTGTGTGGAATGACTTGCAGAAGAACTGTTTCCGGGGCGAACAGGCAGGTGTCCACAGCTGTGTGGATTCCTTTTTCCCGGCAGGCGGCTAGCAGGCTCACAAGAAATCCGGGCTGCATGAGCGGTTCGCCACCAGTGCATGTAATCCCGCCACCTGAACGGTCAAAGAACAATTTTTCCCGTAGGGCCGTTTGAAGTACCTGATCCACGTCCATCCATGTGCCACACGTTTCCAGGGCCCCAGACGGACATGCCTGGGGCAGGGTGTAGTCTTTGCAGGCCCGGCAACCCAGGCAGCGCGACTGGTTGAAAATTAGTCCGGGAAGGGGGTCCTGTCCTTCCGGGTTGTGGCACCACTGGCAGTGTAGCGGGCAACCTTTGAAGAACACGTTCAGGCGTATGCCCGGCCCGTCGTGTATAGCGTATCGCCGGATATCAAAAATACAGCCTTTGGGTGTCATGGATTCAGAATTCCTCATTCATGGTGCGGGTGATGATATCTTCCTGCAGGGAAGGTGCCAGGTGGTTGAAATAATCACTGTATCCTGCAACCCGTACCATCAGATCCCGGTAGAGTTCGGGTTCTTTTTGAGCAGCAAGAAGCGTTTTGGTATCCACCACGTTGAACTGGATGTGGTGGCCTCCCAGTTCAAAGTAGCAACGGACCAGATCGCCCAACTTTTTTCTTTCTTCGGCAGTCCTGAGCATGGATGGGGCAAAACGCTGGTTTAGCAGGGTGCCCCCGGAAAGGGACTGGTCCAGCTTTCCCAGGGAGCGGGCTACAGCTGTGGGTCCTTTGGTATCTGCCCCGTGGGAGGGTGAGGTGCCGTCCGAGAGCGGTTTGCCTGCCTTGCGGCCGTTGGGCAACGCACCGGTAATGGTCCCGAAGTATACGTGGCAGGTGGTGGAGAGCATGTCTATGTGATGGACTCCGCCCCGCGTATTGGGTTTTCCTTCAATCTGACGGAACAGGTCTTGATATACCCGCACGGCCAGGTCGTCTGAATAGTCCAGGTCGTTGCCAAAGAATGGGGTCTTGTTCAGAATAAACTGGCGCATGGGCTCGTCCCCTTCATAGTTGCAGGACATGGCCCGGAGTATCTGCCCCATGGTCCATTTTTTATCTTCAAAGACGTGTTTCTTCAGGCTGGACAGGCTGTCTGTAATGCTTCCCAGGCCTGTGCACTGGATGTAGGAGGTGTTGTAACGCGGCCCCCCGTCGTAGTAATCTTTTCCTTTTTCTATGCAGTCGTCTATCAGGACAGAGAGGAAAGGGGCCGGTGTCCCCTGGGCTGTCAGGCGTTCTATAAGCAGGTTTCCCCGGATCTTTATATCTATAATGTACCGGAGTTGCTCCAAAAAAGCCTGGTATAAATCTTCAAAGGTCCGGAAGCCCGAAGCCGGGCCCGTCTGAATGGAAACCTGCCGGCCGCAGATTGGATCCAACCCGTTATACAGTGTGATTTCCAATACTTTGGCCACGTTCAGGTATCCGGTAAGCAAATAAGCCTCTTTGCCGAAAGCTCCCACTTCCACACAGCCGCTGCAGCCGCCTTCACGGGCATCTGACAGGGATTTTCCCTGACGCAGGAGCTCCTGGATATAAACATCGGGATTGAAAACAGAAGGGTAACCGTATCCTTTTCCTATGACCCGGGTGCTTGCCTCCACAAAGCGTTCCGGTGTACAGGAAGCAATATGCACAGACAGGCCCGGCTGTAAAAGATGCAGTTCTTCCAGGGTGTCCAGCGCCAGGTAGGAGACAGGGCTTACGGCATCTGTCCCGTCGGGCCGGAGGCCGCCTATGTTGATATTGGTAAAGTCATTGTAGGTTCCGCTTTCCTTGGCGGTAACGCCCACCTTGGGAGGAGCGGGGTGGTTGTTCACCTTGATGAACAGGCAGGCCATCAGTTCCCGGGCAAACATGTGGGACAGCGTCCCGGCCTGTATTTCCTTCAGGTAGAACGGTTCCAGGTGCTGGTCCAGGTGTCCCGGGTTCATGGCATCCCATCCGTTCAGCTCCATGATGGTGCCCAGGTGTACAAACCAATAGGCTTGTATGGCCTCATGGTAGGTTTGCGGGGCATGGGCCGGCACGCGGTGGCAAATGCGGGCAATTTCTTCCAGCTCAGCAGCCCTGCGGTTGTTCCCTTCTGCGCGGCAGGCAACGGCCATTTCTTCTGCCAGCGCTGCGTGTCGCCCGGCAAAAATCACAATGGCCTGGCAGGCAATGTCCATGGCTTGCAGCATGTCTTTCCTTTCCGAGACATTCGATTCCCTGACCGGGGTATCTGCTTTGCCGGCCGGAGCGACCTCTTCGGATTTAAGCGCAGCCAGCGCCAGGGCAATCCGTTCTCTGAAATCGTTCATCCCGGTGTGGTAGATCTTCCCATCCAGGGCGGTGTGGCCGTAAGCCCGCTGCTCGGCAAATTCCGTAAAAAGGCCGCTTTCGTACAACAGTTTCCAATCCCGGGGGAGAATGGAGAAGAGCCTGTCCCTTTGCGTTTTACCTTCCCAGAAGGGGATGATTTCTTCCTGGTAAATGCGGATGTCTTCTTCTGTCACCGCATAGTGCTGCAGTTCCCTGGCGTTGAGGATGCGCAGGTCTTCCACGCTGTGGCAGGTGAGTTCGGGGTAGGTAGAGACAGCCTTAGGACGGGGGCCGCGTTCCCCTACAATGAGCTCTTGATCTCCAATATAGATGGTTTGTTTGAGGCATAATTCCCTGAAACATAAAGCCCGTAAAACAGGCGTGGGATAATTTCCCCGGTTTTGGCGGTAAAACCGGGTCACGATTTGCGCCCTTTCTACGCTCAGAGAAGGGGCTTTCTGGTAAGATGCCTGTCGCAGCAAGGCAACGCGCGGGCTGATGGCCTCTCCGGGATTACGTAATTTCATGAATGTAAAAGTAGAAGTTATTTTTTTAATTCAGAAAATTAATCCTATCTTTGCAACCCGTTTTACGCACAGGAAAAATACATAAAGCAAAGATTAACAACACATTATGCCAACAATTCAACAATTAGTCCGTAAAGGAAGGGAACGTGTGATAGAAAAAAGCAAGTCGCGTGCTTTGGACGCCTGTCCTCAGAAACGCGGTGTTTGTGTACGTGTCTATACCACCACCCCTAAAAAACCGAACTCTGCCATGCGTAAGGTTGCCAGGGTACGCCTGACCAATCAGAAAGAGGTCAACGCCTATATCCCCGGAGAAGGACACAACCTTCAGGAGCACTCCATTGTTTTGGTGCGCGGAGGACGTGTTAAGGACCTGCCCGGTGTTCGCTATCACGTGCTCAGAGGTGCTTTGGAAACCTCTGGTGTGGAAGGCAGAACACAATCCCGTTCGCTCTATGGAGCCAAACGCCCCAAAGCGAAATAATAATTTTTTAATTCTTTTAAACCAATGAGAAAAACCCAGCCTAAAAAGAGGATTCTACTTCCTGATCCCAAGTTCAACGACGTGCTTGTTACACGTTTTGTGAACAATTTGATGCTTCAGGGAAAGAAGAGTATTGCCTACGGCATTTTTTACGATGCCCTGGAAATTGTGGGTGAGAAAATGAAAGATTCTGAGAAGGCTCCTTTAGACATTTGGAAAAAAGCGTTGGAAAACATCACCCCGCAAGTGGAAGTAAAAAGCCGCCGCGTGGGAGGAGCCAACTTCCAGGTGCCTACAGAAGTGCGTCCTGAGCGGAAAATTTCATTAAGTATGAAAAACATGATCAATTACGCCCGCAAACGTTCAGCGCATTCCATGGCCGATAAACTGGCCGCCGAGATCATTGCTGCCTATAACAGCGAAGGTGCCGCGTTCAAGCGTAAAGAAGACATGCACAAGATGGCAGAAGCCAACAAAGCATTTGCCCATTTCCGTTTCTAGACCGGGAGTGTCTCTGAGCACCAGAAAATGTCAAGAAATTTAAGATATACAAGGAATATTGGCATCATGGCCCACATAGATGCCGGTAAGACCACCACATCGGAACGTATTCTCTATTATACGGGCAAGACCCATAAAATTGGAGAGGTTCACGAAGGGGCTGCCACTATGGATTGGATGGTTCAGGAGCAGGAACGAGGTATCACCATTACCTCGGCTGCTACCACGGCGTTTTGGAACAGCTGCGGGAACAAGTACCAGATCAATATCATAGACACCCCGGGCCATGTGGATTTTACCGTCGAGGTTGAACGTTCCCTGCGTGTACTGGATGGTGCCGTAGCAACGTTCTGCGCCGTGGGACGCGTGCAGCCCCAGACAGAAACCGTCTGGCGCCAGGCCGACAAATACCGGATACCCCGTTTGGCTTTTGTCAACAAAATGGACCGGGTGGGAGCCGATTTCCTTGCCGTAGTGGACGAGATACATCATAAACTGGGTGCCAATCCCATTCCCATATGCCTTCCCATAGGATCGGAAGAAACGTACAAGGGCATTGTAGACCTGCTGTCTCTCAAAGCCCTGATTTATAACGGCGAAAGCAAAGAACTGATCAATTACAAGGAAACCGAAATTCCCGCTGCCATGCGCAAAGAGGTGGAATACTGGAGGGGAAAACTTATAGAAGCCGCCGCGGAATTTGACGATTCACTGATGGAAAAATTCTTTGACAAACCCGAATCCATTGGTGAGGAAGAAGTCATAAGCGCACTGCGCAAGGCTACCCTGGCCTTGAAAATTGTTCCGGTTACCTGTGGTTCTTCACTAAAAAACAAAGCGATACAGTTTCTCCTGGATGCCATCTGTCACTACCTGCCATCTCCCATGGACATAGATGCCGTTATGGGCATCAATCCCTATACGCAAAAGAGCGAGAAAAGAGCACCTTCTACAGATGAGCCTTTCTGTGGCCTGGTCTTTAAGATAGCCACAGATCCCTTTGTAGGTCGCCTGGCTTACATCAGGGCCTATTCCGGAAAACTGGAGGCAGGAAAGACGGTTCTGAACGTGCGTACAGGAAAACGCGAGAGGGTAAACCGCTTGTACCAGATGCACTCCAACAAGCAAAACCCCGTTGAGGTGCTGGAGGCCGGAGACATTGGAAGTGCCATCGGATTCAGGGATTTACGCACCGGAGACACTATTTGTGTTGAAAAGAACCCTATCTTGCTCGAAGCCATTGCCTTCCCCGATCCGGTTATTGGACTGGCAGTAGAACCTAAAACCCAGAAAGACCTGGATAAACTGGGCGTTGCCCTTTCCAAACTTGCCGAAGAGGATCCCACTTTCACCGTCCGAACCGATACCGAAACGGGGCAGACCATCATCAGCGGGATGGGAGAACTGCACCTGGAGATCATTGTAGACAGGCTCAAAAGGGAATTTGGCGTAGAAATAAACCAAGGCGCCCCGCAGGTAAACTACCGGGAAACCATCCTTGGAACTTACTCACACCGTGAAGTTTTCAAAAAGCAGACCGGCGGACGCGGGAAATTTGCCGACATAGCCTTTACCCTGGAACCGGCCGATGCCGGTATAACCGGACTGCAATTCGTGGACAAGGTCAGGGGCGGGAATATTCCCAGGGAATTTATCCCTGCCGTAGAGAAAGGGTTCAAAGCCGCTATGCAAAACGGTGTACTGGCCGGATTCCCGGTGACCGCCATGAAAGTAACCCTGACAGACGGTTCTTACCACACAGTGGATTCAGACACCCTGTCATTCGAGATCTGTGCCCGTCAGGCCTTCCGCAGAGCGGCTCCCAAGGCGCAGCCTGCTTTGCTGGAACCCATCATGGCGCTGGAGGTTGTTACTCCAGAGGAATACATGGGCGATATTATAGGTGACCTGAACAAACGGCGCGGACAGGTTACCGATATGGACAGCAAAGGAAATGCGAGGATCATCAAAGCGAAAGTTCCGCTGGCAGAACAATTTGGTTACATTACTACCCTGCGGACGCTTTCCTCGGGCCGTGCCACCAGTTCTATGGAATTCTTCCAGTTTGAGGAATTGCCAGCCAATCTGGCCAGAGAGGTCATAGAAAAGACAGGATGGGCCAAAGGATTTCATGCATCAAATGTTGAATTTTAATATACTTGGTTAATAAATAATACAATGAGCCAAAAGATCAGAATTAAATTAAAATCTTACGATCACATGCTGGTAGACAAGTCTGCCGATAAAATCGTAAAAACCGTCAAGGCAACCGGCGCTGTGGTCAGCGGACCCATTCCCCTGCCCACCAACAAGAAGATCTTTACGGTCAACCGGGCCACTTTCGTGAACAAAAAAGCACGGGAACAGTTTGAATTGAACTCTTTCCGCCGCCTGCTGGATATTTACAGCTCCACACCCAAGACGGTAGATGCCCTGATGAAACTGGAACTGCCCAGCGGTGTTGAGGTTGAAATCAAAGTCTGACGCGTTTTAGCGCTTACGTTCTTTGATCGGGATTTTATATTAACACACCTTTCGTGTATATTTGCACGCGAAAAGGGGGCCCATAGCTCAGTCGGTTAGTAGCACCTGACTCATAATCAGGGGGTCGCTGGTTCAAGTCCAGCTGGGCCCACGGACAGTAAAA